>AF_2010_repII_A1DRAFT_10000065_pt1 | contig 16265 bp, 15 predicted proteins | sample AmaForreplicIIA1_FD_9195 | JGI IMG/M metagenome (IMG submission 9195)
TTTGGCGTACAAGAATTTTAGAGAAGATTTGTACGACCTTGTGATACTGGATATCAAGATGCCAATAATTGACGGATTTCTTTTGTACCAAAAGATAAAAACCACAGATAGTAAGGTCAAGATATGCTTTCTAACCGCTACTGAATTTTACTACGAACAAATTAAAAAGAAATATGGATACGATAATTTTAAGCAAGATTCATTCTTAAGGAAACCAATTGACAACAAGGATTTGGTTAATTCGATAAAAAAATTGTTGGCACCGGCGATGTGCAACCAGCAGTAGATCAAATTCTGCCAACAACAGCGCCGTGATAGGTGGACACGTATCTAACAATTTTGGCGCCAGAAATCACCTTTGAGCAATAGAAGGAGATTGAAAAAGAACGAGGAAGAGGTTCGTGCGGAGCAATGCAGTTAATTGCATAGCATTGGAACTTCATATTAAGAACTTATACCCCATATGGGTACGGTGGTTCAGGATTGCTACAGCACCAAAAAAGAATCCTGATAATAGATGACGACCCTGACATAAGTATCTCATTGCAAGCAGTGTTAGCAAAATATGGGTTTAGGGTAGATTATTATACTAACCCGGTATTAGCGTGCAATAATTTTAGAAGTGCTCAAGATGCCAGAATTCGATGGATTTCTTTTGTATCAAAAGATAAAAAAGAAAGATAGCAATGTCAAAATATGCTTTTTAACTGCTGGTGAATTTTATTATGAACAGATAAGAAAAGAACATGCATTCAATGGATTAAAGCAAGAATCCTTCTTAAGAAAACCAATTGAGAACGAGAATTTGATTCATGCAATAAAAAAATTATTGGAATTTGGTTAGCACTCCATTTATTATCAAGGTCTAATGAGCGGTCAAATCATTTGGACAGAAACTTGGACCAGGGGTTTTTCCTTGAATGATAATATTGCTAGGATAATCGATTGCATAATCACGAATCCCTTCAGGGGGTATAAAATTGCATAGTTAAATTTTACTATATGGATTATACTTACTTTCATTCTAAAGTGTTTAATAAAGTAAAGGACAACTATTGCCGAAATATCCAAAAGATGGCACAATTAGATATTTGTGACGTAATACGTTTGATTTCTGACGACAAAGCTTTTGCCCTTTTCAACACCATTGCTTTGGACGCTGACAACACTTCCATTGCAATGAGTAGATTAAAGCTGACAAGAAAGCAATATTACTCAAGGATGTCCGCCCTGACAAACGCACACCTTATAACAAGAAAAAATGGAAAGTATTTCCTTACTTCATTTGGCAAAGTAGTTTATGAAGCGCATACTCTGATTGGGAGGGCCCAGCAAAATTATTGGAAACTTAAAGCAATTGATGCTATAGAATATTCCGATAATGCATTAAAACCTGAAGAACGGGATGGATTCATTAACAGTTTAATTGAAGATAATAATTTGAAGCAAATTCTACTTAGCTTCACAAAAAAACAAAACAAAGAGTTGATAGCACTACCACATCAAACTTTGGAGTTGGCAAGATACACTCCACAAAATATTAATTTTTAATATCATGGTTGTTCTTATATTCCTGGCCGGGACAAATCGTTGAACAGGTGGGAGTTGTACCAATAATATTCGGAGAAATGCATTCTTATACAAATTCAGGTTCAGTGGAGCAACTAAAAAGAATCCTGGTAATAGATGACGATCCTGACATAACCATCACATTGCAAGCAGCATTAGAAAAATATGGGTTTAAGGTAGATTATTATACTAATCCTGTATCTGCATACAAGAATTTTAGGGAAGGTTTGTACGACCTTGTAATACTGGATATCAAGATGCCAGAATTTGATGGATTTCTCTTGTATCAAAAGATAAAAAAGAAAGATAGCAATGTCAAAATATGCTTTTTAACTGCTGGAGAATTTTATTACGAACAGTTTAGAAAAGAACATGCATTGAATTTTTGTTCGAAGAATATCAAAATCGAATTGTTAAGTAGGAGTTTCTACAGATGAGAAGTATATAAAACTGGAATTATATGAAACTCTCTTTCCCCTTGATATTCTTACTAACCTATCCGGCCGTTCTACCAATTAAACTAGAATCTGCACTTACTGAAAGTACGTAGGATTTGTACCCTGCTTTTCTAAAGGATTGAAAAGAGTCTGGTGCTGCCACAAATTTTTACTTGTGGTTGTAATAATAAATTCATTAATATTAGAATCTACCACCACTCCTATAGCAATTCTGTTTCTATCAATTTATCCCTTAATAGTATCTAAAACATATTTTAAATCAGGATCATTAACTAGCCTCTTTAGAAAACCCCTGACAATTTGTCTAGTTGTTCTATCTGCTGCCCCCTTTCCTCTATGTTGGGTGTTTACAACGTACTCATAAACAAATGGTCTTATGTATAGGGAACATACATCTGCAATCCAACTAAATAATGTATTTGCGGTCTTATCCTCAATCATTTGTTTCTTTTTATCCTCAAACATCTGTCCAATTAGTCTTACATTATAAAGATACAGCTTTTTACCTGTTCTCTGATCTAACCCTGTTAACAGTATAGAATCCCGTTGGTCGTGAATCAATCCAAAAGAGACATTGAAAGGCATCTTGACATGTCCTGACTTTGGTGCATAATCAAATAATTCATCCATTAATGCCTTCAACAAAATGTAAAAGCGTTCTATTTGTTTCTGCTTTTCGTCATCTTTATTAGTATTCCTTCTAGTAAACAAACCTAAGAGCTATTAGTGTAAACCCATTTAAATCACTCTACTAAGTTTTCGTTGAGAAAAATCTCTTTCGATTTTGATGTACAGTTACGAGAAAACTAATTAGTCCATTTTTCGATTACTTAATTTAAGTACCGCCGTCATCTTTTCAATATAATCCTTGATCTCCTCATCTAAATGCATTTCGAGACACAACCAAAGATAGTTCTATTAAACTAAATAATATCCTAAGCTAAATAATATCAAATAACTACTGACCACCAATTTGGATTTCTGACATTATCGGCTATTCCCTAAGACATATTCTTATAGATAAATGAGTAAAAAAGACAAGAAGATGTGGACTACTTTGGTAGCAAATTTGCTGACATAGGTGTCAAACCAGTTCTTGTGGAACATGAAAAATGGTCGAGCGAGTAGGCCTAATCGGAAATAGATAAATGATGAGATACAAAAATCAAAAAGGCTCTTTCTTATCTTAACATTCAACTTGGCGAAAACTGAATACTCAAAATTGGGTTGCCTCTGAAGTGAGTATTGTTTTATCATATAACCTGCTAGCTTTTGTTCTCAAAGAGAAAAAAGCCGGATTTCCAGTACCATCTCTCTCCCATTATTTTGATGTTCCGTTCTCTGAACGTGACCATCCATTCGATCCCATACCGTCCGGTGTATTCGAAAAGGATTTTTGAAATGTTCTTCCAAACTTTAGACGACCACCTTATATGTCATATATTGGTACTAAATTATGATTAGCCCTGACTCTAAATGCAGGTAGCGAAAAAAAGACAGAGGTAATCTACGGATCTTCAAACATATTGAACAGAGAAATCCAATTCTTTACCAATGCAACTGTCAGAGTCGATACTTGTGTGGAATATACACGTCCATCCTTAGCCCCTGAGATCGAATCAATAAAACAACCATTTCAAAATGCTAAAAACAGAGGCGTAAAATTGAGATACCTCACTGAAATTAAGAGCGAGAATATGTCATATTGCAAAGATTTGATGAATTTTGCTGAAGTCCGTCACTTTGATGGAATCAAAGGTAATTTTATGGTGAGCGAAAAGGAATATCTTGCACGATCAGTCTCGCCGAATCATAATAATTCTTCTACATCTTCGCAACTTATCTGTAGCAATCAAAAGGAAATAGTAGAGCAACAGAACTACATTTTTGATACTTTATGGAATAAAGCTATACCAGCAACAAAGCGGATTAGGGAACTTGTAGATAAGGAAACTTTTGGAATAACTGAAGTATTGTACGGCTCTGAAAATGCGGTAGGAAGAGGAGTTCAATTTATGAAAAATGTCAATAAAAGAATGGATATCTGTTTTGATAACGAAGCTCCCTCTATAGTTATAGAGATAGATGCATACAGAAATGGCTATAAAGATATAAGAAATAGAGGGGGAAAAATAAGGGCATTCACAGAAATAACTAAAGAGAATATCCATTATTGCAAAGAGCTAATTAGGGATCAGCTCGTAGACGAGCTCCGCCATTTGGAGGGAATGAAAGGTGGTATCGCAGTGAGTGAGACAGAGTATATGGCTACAACTGTACTCCAAGAAGCTGCACCATTGACACAAGTTATTTACAGCAATATGCGCGAGGTCGTGGAGCAAATGCAATATATTTTTGACATCTTTTGGCATAGAGCAATACCTGCAGAGAACAAAATTAGAGAACTGGAAGAGGGATTGATGCCAATAGAAACTAGATTATTAGAAAATCCAAATGAGATATTTAACCATGTAAAGTATGTTATTGAAAATGCGTCTAAAAGACTACTTTGTTCACCGAGTGGTGTAATGCGAACGGTATATAACAATTTCTTTGATCTATATAAGCAGATAATCGATAAAGAAAAGAGAGGAGAGGGGGAAGGTATACGATGGATTACGTTCATAGATAAAGATAATAGAGATCTAGTCAAGATCTTCCTAGATGCTGGAGTACAAATAAGACACTTAAAAAGCCTAACACCGATGAGCTTCGCTGTTGATGATAAATACTTTCATTCAACTATTGAGAAGATGGAAGATGGTAAAATAGCAGGAAGTCTATTGACTAGCAATGATCCCATTTATATCAAGCATTATAACTCTATTTTCGAAGAATTATGGAAAGATGGAATTGATGCGGCACAAAGAATTATAGACATCGATGAAGGTACTGATTTAACAGACATCGAAGTATTTCCAAATGCGTCTAGGGCTAGAGAAGTATATTTAAACCTCGTAAAAGCGGCTAAAAGAGAAATTTTGTTTATATTTCCTACTCCTAACGCTTTTACTCGTCAAAGCAAAATAGGAGCGGTGGGCTTAGCTGAAAAGGCAGCAGTAGAGTGTGATGTAAACGTCAGAATATTAATGCCTATTGATCCCGCAAATAATTTAATTGATAATACATCTCAAAACTTGTCTCCAGACTATCTTCACAAATTAGACATTAGATACATTGAGCAAATGTCAGAAACTAAGGCTACTATCTTAGTAGTAGACAGAAAGGAATCGTTAGTAATGGAGTTAAGAGACGATTCTAAAGATAATTTTGATGATGCAATAGGGCTATCAACTTATTCTAATAGTAAGGCAGGTGTATTATCTTATGTTGCAATATTTAACAATCTATGGGAACAAACCAAATTATATGAACAATTAAAGGAATCGAATATGAGATTAGAGCTAGCCAATGAACAACTGCAAATACAAGATAAAGCCCAGATGGAATTTATCAACATAGCGGCCCATGAATTACGTACGCCTATACAGCCAATACTCGGATTATCTGATCATCTGCTTCACTCTAAACAAACTGAAAAGAAACGACAAGAATTGCTAGAGATTATAGTCAGAAATGCAAAAAGATTGGAGCGACTTACTGAAGACATATTGGACATTACGAGAATAGAAGGCAAATCGCTAAAACTAAAGAAGGAATTGTTTAATTTGAGTGAAATGCTGCGATTTGTAGCTACGGATTTTCGTAATCAGATTAACAAAGAACAAATAGCTAGCGTTAATCAAAGATTAGAATTCAAAGAACTAGAGAAAGATATCCTCGTGAAAGCAGATAAAAATAGGATACATCAGGTAATTTCGAACCTTTTGAATAACGCTATCAAATTTACAAATGAGGGCAAAATAACTATCTCAGCGACAAGGTTTGATGATAGAATTGTTGTAAGGGTAAAAGATACAGGGTCTGGAATAGATTCTAAAATATTGCCAAAACTATTTACAAAATTTGCCACCAAGTCTGCTAGTGGTACGGGGTTGGGATTGTTCATCTCAAAGAATATCATAGAAGCTCACGGAGGAAACATGTGGGGAAAGAATAATGTTAATAAGAAAGGAGCTACATTTTCTTTTAGTCTACCAACAAAAGACAAAGATGGCATATAATAGTAAGACAGGATAGCAAATAATTGATGCTTCAAGCCTCTTGTCAACTAAAATCATGTGTCTGTGAGAATATTAAACCTCGCCCGTTTAAACTCACGAGTTTCAAATATTATAGATAAATACTAGGATAACAAGTATATAGATTACAAGTTATGATTCTAATAATGCCTCTTGATTTTTCATCAATACAGCTGAGTAGAGTAGTAATACTGGCAGAAACAAATTAAGTGATATGTGGAAATCTAAAATCAAATCAAACATACTTCTTATAGGAATGGTAGTTGGATTGGTCCTAATCGCCACACTCTTTCTATTGCCACTACATGAACGATGGTATTAGCGCCGAGACTAGATCAAATCCTTTACCATTTTTTTAGACTTTGTAAAGCACATAAGAATAGCATGGTATTGATGCTTATCCCTTTAATCGTGACTTGATCAAAGTGTTTTTCTTTATTAATTTTGTGATTATTTTCTCAGAATTGATCAACTTTGCAGCCAATTATTGTGAAAAAGTAACCAATAAGAAACATCATTACGCGATAGCCCAAAAACGACTATAGTCCCATGCAGCAGTTTAACAATGGCTAAAGGGAATAGATGGAGTTCTCCTCGCACGCCCAATGCAGGTTAGTTTATAATCTGAATTGTTGGTCTGTATCTGTTTCAGTATTAAGACATTACCATTATTCAAATTAGGTCAAACATAATAACTTAAAGATTAAGGCCATTTTTCGCGAAATAATGGGGATATCCCAAAAAAGAGTGAGATTCTGCTAATTTGTTTTCTGAGAATGTTTTGCTAATTCATTCAAGAAATAAGACCAACCTTCATCATAATGTTTAGCCTTTTCGTTGGCTTCAAATCCTATATGTAGCAATTTCAAACTTGTTTTGTTATTCTCGATTTTTGCTAGTATTTAAACATTTAAACACTTCCTTAACTCATTTAGTATTAAATAATGGACTTCAATTGTAAAACACTGTTATTGGTCTCAGATACAAGTCTTAGAGATGGTTAAATCCTATTATTGAGAATTTTGTAAATATGCGAAAAACGAAAATTACTTCCTAACTGCGTAGCCTATGTAAATGTGTAAACTACAACTTATCTTACGCCACATTAGACTTGGTCTTAATGATTAATTATACTGTTATTGAAGATTCCAAAAAAAATTATGATTATAGTAACATATTGGGATTAGTGTTTGTACAAATATTAACTGCTCGAGTTGCTACTATCGAACAGCCTGTGTTATTTGATCGAGTGCCTGTTCTGTTGATTTCATGAAGTTATCCTTTGCAAAGACTTTTGCAAAAAATGGAATCCTAGATATATCTATATTCCATGATAGATCAATTCTTGTGCTATTTACTGACAATGGGGTTAACGTGACTGTTCTAGTACCTGTAATAGGTCCTTGTGTGATATTTGTGATATTTGTTATTACTGATTGTCTTGGATGCAGCACAACTATCTCATGGCCTTTAGCGCTAAATGGTCCCAATGTTGAATCTGCTTGAATCGTATTTCCTGTCTTACTGATAATATTAACTATATGGATTTGATTCCAGTACTTCGGATCATTGCCTATATTTGAAATAATATTCCATACCTTGTCAATGGGTGCAGAGACGTTACGACTTGTATGTTTTTGATCCAACGCAGCAGCTGAAGGTACTCCATTTATTGCGGTCCTGCAGCTAGGAGTGCAGTCCTTGTCTCTAAGCCTATTTTGTTAGTCATATTTTGTATTGTATTTAATCCATTTTGTTATAACCATTATTACTGTGTGTGTGCCCATGAGACGTAACATAGTTACCTAAAGCCATTAGTCGTTCTATTGCTAACAATAATCCACTTGTATTTACAAAACTACAAACAAAATTAATCAACAAACGATAACCTTCATAATAGAAGATTGCCTTTTTCCATGTATCTAGAGCTAAATTGGTTCATGAGTATCGGGACAGAATATACATAAGGAAAGATATTTTGTTCAAGCTTTATGAATACGGAGAACTCAATCAAAGCAAACTCATGAGCTATTGTGGGCTGAACAATGTAAAACACAAAGAGATAATTGACGACATGGTAGAAAAAGAGCTCATAGTAAAATTAGAAGAAGAGTGGGGTAGCAAAACTATAATAAAATATAGAGTTTCAGATAAAGGTCGAGCTATTCTGAGGGAAATTTTAGAGCCCTATGAAACATTATTTCCCAGGAGAGAAACGGGTAACTATGTATAATCAGATAGAAGTAGCAACAACAGCAACAACAGCAACAACAGCAACTATGTGTAACAAGGTTACTGCTGTCTTTTTTAGTCAAAAGAGGTCATGTTAGCCAGTGGACAATTCAAATAATTCTGATAATTCTGGTAAGAAAAGAAGTCCAAACGAGAATCTGTTTCAGATAATGGATGGAATTATCTCCCAACTTAACACAACAAAAAAGATGTTTATATTGATGATACTAACGCTTATGATACTTCCACCTATTTCATTTGTAGTTGCGTTTGCAGTGCTAGGACCTCCAATGTTTTTTGGTGATGGTAGTGGTAGTGGTAGTGTGCACCACGGGGAATTTGGACATGGATTTGCTCTTGTAAGAATTGTGCCGATTAGTATATTCTTAGTGTGGTTAGGTATTGGCATACGACAGTGGTTTGTACTCTCTAAATGGACTAAAAAGTATGAGCGTTACAAGGAATTGCAGAGAAAGGTGAACGAGAAACTGGATTATGATAATGATGAATGATAATTATTATGAAGCTAAATAAAGACAACATATAATGCTCAACAACTATAAGTATCTTAATTTAGGTTAACAAACCACCCTAATACCGACAGGCATTAGTCTATTTAGTTCATTGAAACGGGTTGCTTGCTTTGCTTTAAGGTTCTTCAATAATGTTAATGTTCATCATCTTCCTACCACTTTCAGCAAATTGACTAAATAGCATAGAACTATAACATCACCTTATAATAATCATTACACAAACATAAATTACAATTATTTAGTTTTATTTCAATATTGTTGATATTTATATTTAGTTATTTCCTTGAGTTTTGTATAGCACTCCTATATAAGTTAGTAAATCAAAAAATATATTCTGGCATAAGATCTCATTAAAGCAACTTGAACTATAATTTCTGGATAAATACAAAAATCCTAGTTGCTATTTTTACAATCGTTATATCCCTGTATTTTATGTTCAGTATGCTTTCATCTCCAACTTATAATGTAAAAGCTGTCAAGGGAAAGGATATGACTACCCCCTCCTCTATTTCTATAAATGACCCATCATCAAAGAAAGGTAACACATTGTCATCATCTCCCTCTCTTGCTGCTCAGTCGAGTAATCCTTCTACCAATAGCTGTATCGCTTATAGTCCGACTACTAGAACAATTACTGTCAGCTGTACCAACCCAACAAGACTCACAGATGTCAATAATGCTCTGCATGAAAATAGTATTCTAGCTAAACAATCTCCAAATGGCGTATGGCTTTTGAGTGCAAATTTGATAATAGACAAAGGCGCTATCTTCCACATTGACTCTACAGATACCAAGTGGCTAAAAATAAATTCAAGGGTAGTAGGAAGTTCAACTCCGGTATATTCGATTGGGATACAAGGTAGTGCAAGGATAGACTCAGTTAAGATAACTGGTTGGGACCAGTTAAAGAACACTTATCCCTTAAGTAATGGCTCAAGAACGGGTCGTGGAACCTACATTTACGGCACACCTAGACCAGGTCTTTATGTAGACTACAATGCGACAGGAGCTTCAAATATAACAAATTCAGAGATAGGATATTTGGGTTACGAAACTGGCACGCATACGCATAAGGGCGCTTCAGGACTAAGCTATTACGGTGGTGATGGAAGCGTGATCCGTAATAACAATATCCATAACGTTTATTTTGGCTTCTATTCCATTGGTTTAAGCCACGTTGTCGTTGAAAATAACATAATAAGCAATAGTGGTCATTATGGACTTGACCCCCATACGGGGACACATGACCTGATAATTAGGAATAACACTGTGTACAATAATAGGGGAAGTGGAATAATTTGTTCACTTAATTGCTATAATATACTAGTTGAAAATAACAAGGTTCATGATAATGCAGGCGATGGAATTGATTTTAGCCGATTTACTTATAATTCCCTTGCAAAGAATAATATTGTCTACAACGAACCAAACGGGATCTTTATCACTCGATCGCATAATAATCAAGTATATAACAATTCTGTCTCAAATAGTGTAGAAGGAATTAAAGTGGAATCAGCATCTAATTTTAACAAGGTATATGGAAATTTCATAACCAATTCCAAGGCTCATGCTATACTAGTAAATAATGGATCATCATCAAACACTTTTTATTCAAACAAGATAATTAGCACCACTCCAGCCGGCTTAAAAATTGAACAGGACCCCACCTCAAAGAATAACGTATTTAATAATAACCAAATTGCTAGTGCTGTACACAGTCGTCTCCCCACTAAATCGTCATAAATAAGATCTGCCATAAATCTTGGTTGCGAGTTTATAATCAAGGCAGCCACAGCTGGCTGGGGAGAGGGGTGTTACGAGTACGATTCCTCCATGCGGCGCAATTACTACCAGTTTGCGATTTTGCCCGTCTTGACTCAAGCATTCAATAAGTTCACCGATTTCCTTTGCCTTATCTTCATTAAGACCATCGATCATGAGCTGAGCTTTTCACCTCTCCTTCGCAAGTGTTAGAATTTGAGAGTTGGCAGTTGCTCAGCTGATTTTGAATTTTGTCTCCCAGAGAAATAAGATTTCGGTCATTGTGAAATGTTTTTACTGTATAGATTGCACTGATAGTCCCTCCATTTGCCGTGCGAAATTCTATACGAATTTGTTCACCTCGATGTCTCCGTAGTATGTTTTTAATCTGCTCACGGTTGGCTCTACAATGTTCCTTAGTAAGGCCAGTAGGAGATGGCGGTACATCTAGTTCGAATCGCGCCTTGTAGAATCCTTGCCTACTATTTACTTTTAGATCGTCCAAGCTGTAAGTCCCTAGAAATATATATAACTATAGAATATTTACCACAACAATCCCTAACTAAATTAATCACTAATTATCTCAAATTAATTCTAATTTATTCTTTTTTGAACATAAAGAATTAGTCTATTGTTAATAAAAGCCAAGAGTAGTGTGACTAAAAAAGAGCTAAATAATATTAAATAGACAGAACCCTAATACGCACGGGTCCTAATACTATACCATGCTTTTGACATCTGTTTCATTGTAGTTCGAAGGTAGTGGTATTTCCTTTTGTGCACCTGACTAACAATCTGTGCTTATTCCAGCATGGCTATTACTGCTGCTACCACTAACCTTACTGGAATCGCCTTTTTGGATTTTTGCTGTTTACTCCTTTTTAGTAATGTCAATTTCTGAGGTCACAAATTTATAGATACGAAAATATTTCATTTTCCTTTTTCTTCTGCAACTTTCCAGAAAGCGGAATTAATTCTTGCAATTTGTTATGAACATACAAGAAGCTCAGGTCTTTTTCTGTAGTCATAAATATTTTTTCTCCATCTAGATATTTTATCAGGCCTTTTTCTATAAGGAGTGCCAGATATTCTTTGGCCATGCTGTGTGGAAGAAAAGTATCATTCATTATCTTGGTCAATCTAGTTCTATGGCCGTTAGCACTTTCCAGAATCTGTGCAAGTATTTCGATTATACCTCGATACTTCATATGTATATGTATATCAATATTCCCCCGAACATATAAATCTATACCCCTGCACGGCTAAACACCCCTATATAATGGGGGTTAACCCTTCTCTATATTCCAGGGATTAATATGGCAAGACAGATATAAATATGGGTATGTATATATTAATACGATGTATGGAAAACGATGAAACGTTAGAAGATAATGAAACTAAAACCACAATGAAGGTTCCTACTGAATTACTTGATGATTTCAAACATTTGGCTATAGATATGAAAACTACAGTAACTGCTCTTATTGTAGAATCAATGAAGCAGTATCTGAAGACCATTAAGAAGAAATGAATCATGGTCTAAGGTAGGCGGGTAAGGGGTTGATATTATTTGGTAATCGGTAGAGCAATTCGGGTATTAATGGTCTCAACAGAGTATCCTCCTATGCAAGGGGGAGTGGGAAGATATGCTGCAAATTTAACTAAATCCCTCAGGAAAATTGGGTTTGAAGTGTATGTTGTATGTAATGAAAAAGGGAAGGGTGATTACTATGGGCTATCGCCTCACAACAAGTACAACTCTGATATAATATCAAAAGCAGCTAAAGATTCAGGGGCTGATATAGTTCATGTACAATATGAGCATGGTTTATATGGATTAAATTTAAATCCCCTAAATCCGAACAGAATACTCACAAATATAGACTCCTTTTATCATGATTGTAAAATCCCTATCGTAACTACGATGCACTCAGGATACACATTCAGACAATGGATGAGTTTAGCTAGATTGATTCAGAATACAGGTAAGATTAGAAAATACACAACTTTAATTGGAAACTGCTGGAAGCGAATGCTGAATTATCATGCATTTCGTAATTTGGACAAAGAAAAGATAGCAAAGAGTAAAGCTACAGTAGTGCTCTCACATTATATGCAATCCCTTGTTGCCAAGTATGGGAATTACCAGAACCAGAATGATGGCCGCAATATTTATATAATATACCATGGCTCTGAGCCGTCGTCTAAACTATCTTCACAACCCACTAAGGAGGAAGCCCGCTCAAGGTTCAATTTACCTAACAATAAACGAATTGCATTGGCAATTGGATTTAGGACAGTTACCAAAGGGTGGGACATTATCAAGAAAATGGAAGTACCTGAAGACTGGGCCATAGTAATCAACTCATCAAGGAATGATTATAGTAGAGATAGCATCAATTTGCAGCTAAACAAGGATGGTATAATAGATTTGCATAGAGATTTTCTGGAAGAAGAAGATCTCTCCATCTTGTTCTATGCTGCAGATGTAACGATATTGCCCTATACAGTAAGCTCATCGTCAGGGGTTATGTTTGATGGATTCTCCCACGGATTACCATTTCTTGCCAGTAATATTGATTCGTTTAGAGAATTCTCTTCAAAAGGGTTAGGCATAACAGTAAAGAGAAGACCAGATACATTTGTCGATGGGCTGAGAACTCTTGCTAAGGAATACGGCAAGTACACAATGAGTGTCAATAATTTTAAAGAAAACTTGAAATGGGATGTAATTGCAAGTAAATATGCTTTATTGTACCAACAAGTACTAGGCACAGAGGAAAAATTACAGGTAGTATCCAATCCAAGTTCAAGGGTAGCGCCAAAATCGAAATAGATATTTGAAATGGGGGCATAATTCCTTGTTTATATTTCGGCCAATTTCTATTGATAATTTGGTATAAACTGTCACAACTGGATTATTTCGTTTAAGTCAGTGTATCCTTCTTTTTGTTTATTTATATGTAGTATTGGCTAGGGCTTAGCTATATCTCTTATGGTTGTAAATTTAATAGAATCAGTGGTCTTATTTAATAGATATGCCATTTAATCTTCCTTCGTGGTGGTATGACAGATCAAGATAGAACTAAAGAAATATCTCGAAACGTAACTGTTTTGAGGAAAATAGAGAAAATAAAGGATTCATGTTCGCTGATCTTGATAAGACAATTGAATTAGTGCACTCAGATAAAGGTGCTTCTAATTCCATGTTAGAAAGAATACGTATATTTCTATGTCAGAGATATCTAGAAGATTTTAAATTTGCAGAAATAATTTCATCAGTGAATTAATGGTTGGTGTGTCTCAAATCAACAAGGCTAAGAAGCTGTCAACAATACCGCCGACAGAAATGGTGGTAGTGCTTTAACGAAGTGAAATTAAGGGATAGAGATACAGAAACAATATAGATTTCCCGTGTAGGACTGAGGGCTTCCGGGAAAAACATAATTGGCCCGGCAATCCAATCTAAAGCAAATTTTCTATGTTAAATATTACCACGCCAACATGTATCTAAAAAGTTTTCATACATTACCAGACAATAGCACCTTTCGGATATTGCTAAGTATATTGTAATATTTCGTATGCAAGAGCTGGGCGTCTAATTTATGTTGCTAAAGTAGGAGGGTAGCTGCATCATTTTCGTGGTTACCTATCTGTTGTATGCCTATTGCTATTATCATTAGAATCAACTCCACTACTACCATTCATTTGAAATGTATTAATCATCTGTTGTACGATAGTAAATTCAGATTCATGGCAAATCTCCCAAGTGATCATTCATGATAAAAGAAAAATAAGTTGATGACGAAGAGCGATTTTTGATGCAAAATGCCTGCTAGAGAATAAGATGTCCAGTTTTAAAAGTAATATAAAGAAGGGGTTAATGTCAATACTATATACTATTTCATCACTTAAGGATATCAATTAATATAATTGATCGTGACATCTCTTCTATTTGCGTACATTCACCCGTTCGTTTATTGTTAAAAGGCCAATAGAAAAAGTTTGGGACTTTTATACAGACGTCAAACATTTGGAAGTAATAACACCTAAAAAAATAAATCTCAGAATTATCAATGCTACTAATAAAAAGATCATCCAGGGACAAGAGATATGGCTTAGTGGGAAGATAGCTACCAAAATAAGAACAACGAGATGGCACTCGAAAATAACATTTCTACGACATCACGAATATGTAGATGAGATGTTAACAGGGCCATTTAAGAAGTGGAAACACATACATAGGTTTCACAGTATAGATGAACTGCGGACACAAGTAACTGATATTGTAGAGTTTGAATTACCTTTCCAAATGATAGGAAAGCTCTTTGATGGCTATGCATATAAACGGATACAAAATATTTTTGAGTATAGAAGCTTAGCTACTATCAATGCGCTAGAGAATTATTAAATAATATATTATGAAACCTTTCTATTCCTGACTGTGAATTATTCCTTTTATCAAGTTAATATGCTATTTGTACACCATCCAACACCAGCTCTCTAAATTCTTCATTCGACTTTATCTTCACCAGTTCCATCAACTTGAATGCGTCATCGCCTACTAGGTGCCTTGGTTCAATGGGGGTCTGTGGACTTGATTGCCTCTAAAATGACCTTTGCTACTTCTTTTCGATTTGATCGAGTGCCCTGATCAAATCTAGCTTTTAATGCTCGAATTGTCTTTGTGGTTAATCTGCGTAGGGGGAATTATTATTAGAGACTTATCATGAGATTTATCACCGAAATTCGTTTTAACAATGCCGGTTAAGTACCATGCATAAGAAATCTGCAAATTTCTGCTTTAGACATTACTGCCATTAACGTTAACCAAAGCATTGACACTATTAAAAATGGCGCGTCAATCAATCGGACATCAAAATTCTCTAGCGATTTCATTTCTTACCAAAAGCGCATAATTCCATAATTCCTACATCGGTAAAACAAATCATTGAATCGTTCTACTGGAATATTGTATCAGGAACATTTTGGCCTGTCAATTTTGTTCATTTAATTGCTCATACAGTCTGATCGCAGAATCATCACGTCACGGCAGCGAGGGCACTCTATCTCAGGTTCAGCGGATAAGTTCTTTTTAAGCGAACAAAATGGTTTCTGCTCCTTCTTCCTTTCTGTAGTACAGTTTTACAGTTAGTTAATCAAGTGGGAGCAATACACAAAAGATCATTAATGGATTTGGCTTGGATAAATCCTTAATACAAACAGAAAAGATATTGAAAAACAAACAAAATGATAGGAAGGTACGTTCATCCGGATTTAATTGCATGATTTAGTCTGCATAATAGCAAGTATTTCAGAAAGGAGAAGAACAAAATAATACATTTTAGTTCTCTCATAAATACAATGAATTCGAAGAGGTCATTAAAAAAATGCAGTTATTATATTCGTATCAAGTGGATAAGTCATGAGGGCCCATAAATGGACAACAACCAGATACATTTCAGAGCAGAAATTACCATAGAAGAAGGAAAAACAGAAGAATTTAAGGAACTGATACAAGATTTGAGCAAAGTGGTAGAAGCTAATGAGCCAGACACAATAGAATACCA
>AF_2010_repII_A1DRAFT_10000066_pt1 | contig 16195 bp, 22 predicted proteins | sample AmaForreplicIIA1_FD_9195 | JGI IMG/M metagenome (IMG submission 9195)
GGTGTGATCCTCCAGTATCGGCGGCACGCCGATGCGCGGCTGGTGCGGGGTCTGGGCCCGGTCGTAGCCGGCGCGGCGCGCCATCTCGTCGTCGCCGTAGTGGCCGTTCCAAGTGCTGCCGCCGGGAGAACCGGGGCGGTAGGAGTCAGCGTTGGCCATCTTACGGTCTCCACCAGGGTTTGGCTGCACAATCGCCGGTACCGGTGTCGAACGCGGACGAGCCCCAGCGCTGGGCGCCGAACCGCTGCGCGGCCCAGCACGGCTCGCGGGTGATCCCCCAATGGCCGGCGACGAGCAGCAGCAACAGGCCGCCAATGCCAAGCGCCAGCATGACGAACGGGTAGCTCCGACAAATTCCGATCAGCTCCGACAGCTTGCGCATGATTTAGAGTCTTAGTCTTAGAGTCTTAGTCTTAAAGTCAAAGTCTTTGCGCCGGGGCGCCGTGCAGGTTGGCCCACCACCATTTCCCGGGCGAGCCAGTGCGGCACAGCTCGATCACCTGCTCGGGCGCAATGCGAAAGTATTTGTACTGACGGGCGCCGTGAAACTCAATGGTCAAGTCGCCGGTCGAGCTGTCGTAGAAAAACTGGTCGAGGTTGGAAGAGACCAGGGTAACCCACTGGTCGAAGCACTGCTCGTTCTCGCGCTGCTCGCGGGCGCGGCGATAGGCTTCGAAGATCGCTTCCGCGAGCAGGGCGGGACCGGGAGCGGGGAACTCGGGCATGTTCCATATTTCCATGAAACTCTTGGAACCCCTTGTAACGAATCCGGGGAACGGCTAGACTGGAAAAGTCCACGACGCAATCCCTCCCGAGACTTCGGTCTCAAAGACTCTTACTAAGTGCCGTCGTGTCTCCACAGTAGTGCTCCACAGTGAAGAGTGAAGGCGCCGGCATCGCGCGGTACCCAGCCCGCGGGGTGCCGGCGCTGTTTTACCGGCGGAGGGCCTTGGCGATTAGCTCGAAGCCTTAATCTTTAATTTTTAGTCTTTGCTTTAATCCTTGACCGGCTTGCCGGCGAGCAGCCAAGCGACCCGTTCCATCGCCCCGCCGGCCAGCACGTAGGCATCCCAGGCATTGTCCTCGGCAGTACGGACGGCGGGGTGCTTGCCAAATCCGGGGCGCCACTCCGTCAAGTCGTACTCTTCTGGAGGGGCCGTGCTGCTCGCGGCAACCGGCTGTTGCTGGATTGCCAAGTTGTACTCCTCCCGCTTGGTCATCGGGCTGGCACCGGCTTCGCGGAGAGCCTTGGCGTTCCAAGTTTCCTCGGTCATTCCGGCAAATCCGCAAAACCTGCACTTGCGCTTGCGATAGCCTTCCATGGAGGAAATCACCCTGGTGCCATGCCGGCAGCGGGGACATTCCAACATCTTTCAATCTCCTCATATGTTGGGGTTGCATACTATGCAAACGATTTTTGCATTAAACGTCATAATACCAATAGTTGGTCGTGATGCAATTGTCAAGAAGAAGGTTGCATCTGGAGGATGTCGGACATGTACCAGTAATGAATGGACGCGGTTGCATTGGATGCAAAAGTTTTAATTTACGGTCTGTATTCCGAGTTGAGGCCCGAAACCTCGATTTCGGGGAGAGGGGGGGACAAATTCCCGAGTTAAACCAAAGGGTTGCACTGCTACGATAGGATTCAATTCCTATCCATTCCGACTACGCATAGCTCTCTAACCCGTTGAAATCGTTTAAGGATCCGCGTAATTTTTCCGTAAACTTTTTTTGAATACAGTGCACAACCAATGACTACTAATTGTATTGTCCACTTTAGGTAGTTAATTGTCTGTAGTCAGGTGTTGCACGTGTTGACAAATCGACGCGAATATTTGTGTTTGATAACTGTTAGTAGCTAATTTTTTGCGTAGGAATTCCAAGGGGGATATAATAATAAGTGCACGAAGGACACACTTTTAATTATCTCAATGTTTCCATGAAACTAGCCTTTTTGTAACAAACTATACTGGATTCCAATTTCATAACCCCAGCGCCTTTTTACCACCAACATTAACTCCAACCTCACATGGTTTGCCTAAAACTACAGGAATTTTGGAAACTTTGTCTAGTTATTGATATCATTAAGGAATCAGATTGCATTTTATGCGCGTCACTAGAAAGACCGGATAATTCAAACACGTTTTTCTACGCCACTTCGCCATATTGCCAATAGAATATTATTCTACATTTTATGCTTCCAATTAATCCTTGACTATTTTCGCATACTATGCATGAATAGCACACGGACAATCCTGTCCGCGACGGAGATTCACATGTCACACGGACTAGACTTCTCTCGCGGCCATGCCGCTATCGCATACCAGGGCGAGACGCCTTGGCACGGTTACGGCACGGCCGCAAAACCCGATTGGACGCTGGAACAGTGGACCGCCAACGCCGGACTCGACTATCAAATCGTCCGCGTTCCCGCCGGTGCCCTCATCAATGGCCAGTGGCAAACCATTGCCGGCGCGTGGCACAACATCCGCTCCGATACCGCTGCGGTAATCGGTAATCAAACCTTCAGCGACCGCCGGGTGGAGGTCCAGCCCTCCGAGCTAATCAAGTTCATCTGGAAATACGTGGAGACCGATCCGCGCTTCCAAATGCAAGTGATGGGCGCGATCTATGGCGGCGCCCAAATTTGGGCCACTGCCGCTTATAACCCCAGCGGCCACGGCTTGACCGTTGGCGGCGACAAGCACACCGCCCATCTGCTCGCCCGTACCGCCTTCGACGGCTCGCTGGCAACGGTGCTGCAAACCACGTTCACCCGCGCGGTCTGCCGCAACACCCTGTCCGCCGCCTACGCCGATAAGCGCGCCTTGGTCTCGGTCCGCCACACTACCGCCTTCGACCCGCAAGTGGCCGCCGCCCAACTTGCCCGCCTCGCCCAATCGGTGACTTCCTACAAGGCCATCGGCGACGCCCTGGCGCAAAACCAGATGGCCGCCGACGACGTCGTCGCCTTGTTCCGCCACCTGCTCGGCATCCCGCCGGAGCACACCAGCGCCGACGTCTCCACCCGCAAGCAGAACCAGTTCAACGCGCTGGCTACTGCCTACTCCACGACCCAAGACGAACGCGGCGGCGAGGCCTCCGCGTTCACCGCCCTCCAAGCCGTCACCCGCTACGTCGACCACGACCGCTCCGTGCGCGGCGGCGCCGGGACCAGCGAGGATACCAAGCGCTTCCTCTCCTCGCAGTTCGGCTCCGGCGATGCCTTCAAAGGCAAAGCGCTGGCGTTCGTCATGCCGCGGGTGCGCGGCAAGGTGCTGGTACCTGCCTGAAATAACAGGACGAAACGCGGGGCCCGCCCCGCGTCGCACGGTCATGCCGTGCCTGAAGAGTCCCAACTGTGGAGCAAAACCAATGCTTTCTCTCGATCCTAAGACGAAGCCGGATCTGGCCGCTAACGCCATGCGCGGCAACACCCCGCCTGCGCCGGGACCGGGCAACGCCATTGCCTCGTTCCTCGCCCAAGCCGCCGCTACGCCCGTGCGGAGGCCAACCGTGCAGGAATTGTCGGCCCGGGCTACACCGCCTGCCCCGGAGCCGGAAACCGGGCCAGCGGCCGCCCCTGTGGCTGCGCGGATGCTGTTCTTGCGCCGCGACCGCGACAAGGGCTGGTACGCGACGTTTCTCGGGTTCCCGTCCAATATCCAGGGCTCGAACCTGCCGCTCGCCTGTCCGATCAAGGCGAAACTCGGCGAAGCCCTGGAACACCTCAAGGCGCGTCACGGCGCCGAGACCTTCATCGGTGCTTGGATCATGGTGGCGCCATGCTGAAAGACCTGTATCCCCGTCGTATTGCAGCGCTGCAACGAGGCCTATTGGTTCGTTCCCGGCACCATGCAGATGGAGACATCGTGACCGAGGACCCTCTTGCATCGGATGCAAATCTAGGCTACATTAGCCGGATGGAGCAGGAAAACGAACGTTTGCGCCGTTGGCTCTATCTCATTTCGCATTGGCCAGCCGTGGATGAGTTGAAGGAAATGGCACGCGATGCATTGGCGGGAAAACAACCGCCGCAACTGGAGGAGACAGGCAAATGAATGCTAAATACGATGACTACGATGCAAAACATGAAGGCTGGGCACTATTCATATGCGATGATTGTCGCTTGCGTATTCAACGGCTTGATAACCCAAGCGACGCCTACGATTACTTGCCGCGCAATCCAGTCTTTGCATCGGATGATGCTGCAATCGAGTATGTAAAGGCCCATGCTCAATTAGGTAGCGGCTTGCATATTGCGGCCCTTGCACTCCATGAAACTGAATATGAGCCGCAACCGGAGCCAGTGGAAGATGCACCGGCACCATAACCCCATCGGCCATGCCCTGCGCTACGCGTGCTACTACACCGTGGCACGGGCACTGGAGCGCGGGGTTCATGGTGCACTCAAGGCTGCCATACACCCGGATGCACCGCGCTATCGTGCACTCGACGGCGAGGTGCTGTTCGCCATAAAGAACATGCCGCGCGCCGGCTTGCTCGACCTGTTTGGCTGGCCGCTCGCCGCCGAGAAAGACTATCTGCTGCGGCTGGCTGCCATCCAGTGCTACAAGCGCGGTGCACCGGGATTCGATAAACAGCGTATTCTTGCAACATGGAAGGAATTTTAATTGTCTGTCTGTTTAGCTGCGCTGCTGCTGGCCCACTCATGGTATCCGCCCGAATGTTGCGTTCCCGGTGAGTGCCGGCCTTTGCCTTGCAGCGAATTTCATTGGCGTGCACCGGGAGTCGTGACCTATCGTAATTGGGAAATTCCGCGCACTCGCATTCGCCAATCGCAAGATAGCGACTGCCACATTTGTGGCTATCGTGCTTTGGGTACTATCACCTGCGTATTTTTTCCGGGAGAAACGTGATGAAAATCTGCATTAGCTCCGGGCACGGCACTCGGATTCGCGGTGCGCGCGGCAACCCGGTGCCGCCCCAGCTCGATGAGGTTGACGAGGCAATTCGGGTAATGAATCGGGTGGTGCACTATTTGCTGGAACTGGGGATCGAAGTAAGCAGCAATACCGATTCGGTAAGCACCACTCAATCAGAAAATTTAAACCGCATAGTCGCTTGGCACAACGCCCAAGGTGCCCACGATTATGATGTGAGCGTGCACTTCAACGCCTATGACGGAAACGCCCACGGCACGGAAGTCTTGTACGTAAGCGACAGCGGTGAAGTTCTAGCGGCAAATTTGTCGGCGGCCATTGCTCGCGCTGGTCGTCTCATTGATCGCGGTGAAAAATATCGCGGCGACCTAGCCTTTCTCAACGGTACCTACGAAACGGCGGTATTGATCGAGACTTGTTTTTGCGACAACACCAGTGATTGCAATCTTTACAACGAGCATTTCGACGCGATTTGCCATGCTATTGCCGCTACCTTGGCAGGAGAAGACATTGCGGCATCGCCGCCTGCCACCGAATTACCCGAGCCATTTCAAGTGACCGGTCGTTGTTCTTGGTTTGGCGGGCCTGATGATACCGGGGTGAGTCCTTCGGAAGGATTGGCTTTTCTCTATGAATATGCCGATGCACCGCATCTCTTCCTGCCTGCGCAGCCTCCCGGTACTACCGGTTTAGCCCGTAGATTAAATCCCGGTATTTTCTATGTCGCGTGCAGATGGAATTACGATCAATTCAGTAAAAGCGAATTAGCCAACCCTTCGGTACAAGCATTAGTACGGGTTGGCGAGCAAGAATTTCTCGCTTGGCCGGCAGATTGGGGGCCAAATGAGACCACCGGGCGGGTGGCAGACCTGAGTCCCGCACTGCTTGCTGCGCTCAACCTTTCTACTGATTTCATCGTGACTGTTATTTATCCCGCACCATGAAACGACAATTGCTTATCATAGCTATCATTATTCTCGCAGCGCTTATTTTTCTGTGGTTGTTGCTTGGTTATTTGGAAGAACCAGTATCGGCACAGCAAATTCCGCCGAGCAAATGGGACGTTCATATTCTTGAGCTGGACAAGATTGCACTCGACCGTGCCTATCAAACGCAAATCGAGCATGTATTTGGCGTATGGATGCGCGACGAAAGCAATCAGCCGGAACGGGCGACCCGTGGCGTGCGCCAAGCGCGCCGTGCTTATATCGAGGCAATGACAAGGATCGAAGCGCGTGAAGCTAAATAAAACGCCTACCATTCGCCCGGAAACTGCACCCGAGCATCATAAGGCAAGGTGGTGGCGCTTGCACGTCATGCGACTTTCCATCGATCAGCTCGCGGAGCGCACCGGCTATTCGCCGCGGACGATTTATCTCATGGAGCTGGGTTGCACTGCGCACGGACAAAAAATCAAGCCGTGGGTTTGGCAACGCTACAAGCGGGCTTGTGCAGCGGTGCACCTTGATCATACCAGCAAGTTTGATTGGGACGCGGTGTGAAAATCATTTGTCTCGACTTCGAAACGTTTTTTTCCAAAGACTACAGCTTGAACAAGCTGAGTACCGAGGCGTACATTCGCGATCCGCGCTTCGCAGTGCATGGCTGTGCGATTAAATGGGGTAACTATCGTCCGATATTTTATTCCCGCGATGAGCTGCCGAAAATATTTTCAACTATTGATTGGAACGAAACTGCCGTCATTTGTCATCACGCTCACTTTGACGGTCTTATACTTAATCATCATTACCAGCGTATTCCTAAGTATTGGCTTGATACTTTGTCTATGGCGCGGCTGCTGGTAGGTAATCATCTGCCTTTGGGTCTTGATGCGCTCGCCAAGCACTTTGGTTTTGGCAGCAAAAACATGCCTTATAATTTGCTTGCCGGCTTGCACTGGCATGAGATGGACGATTGGCGCCGCAGTGCAATTGCGGAAGGCGCTATTCAGGACTGCGAACTGACGTGGCGGTGTTTTGAGCGATTGGCGGAAGACTTTCCTGATGAGGAATACGAAGTAGTTGACATGACGGTTCGCATGTTCACTGAACCGAAGCTGATTGGCGACCGGGAACTGCTTGGGCAAATCTGGTGTGAAGAGGAAAACCGCCGGCAAGCACTTTGGGCCAAGCTTGGCGTTGACGGTGAAGTGTTCAGGTCTAACGGCAAATTTGCCGAGCTGCTCAAGGAACATGGTATCGAAGTTCAAATGAAGGAAGGCAAGAATGGCTTGATCCCCGCCATCGCTAAGAATGATTCCTTTTTGCAGGAATTGGTGAATGACGATGATGAAATGGTGGCAGACTTGGCGCAAGCCCGCATCGATTCCAAATCCACCGCCATCCAGTCCCGAGCTGCTACACTCGGAAACATGGCCTTGCGCGGTGCACTCTGTATTTATTTATTCGCATATGGCGCACATACGACAAGATGGAGTGGTGGAGATGGGGCCAACTTTCAGAACCTTCGGCGAAGGCATCCTATCCGTAAAGCTATACAAGCGCCGAGCGGTTATTTGCTTGGAGTACCAGACCAGTCCCAAATCGAATGCCGGTTGCTGAACTTTCTCGCGGGACAGGATGATGTCATCGGCAACTTCCGCAACGGGCACGACCCTTACACTGGCATTGCCTCACAGTTTTATGGAAGAACTATTACAAAAGCTGATGAAGCTGAAAGAGGTACGGGAAAACAGTGCGAACTATCGTGCGGTTATGGCTGCGGCGGGAGTAAATTTCAGCGGACCGCGCGTCTCGGCAGTTATGGACCTGCGGTCTTCTTGTCTATCGAAGACGCCACGCGAGCTGTGTATCTCTATCGTGATACGCATCGAGCTGTAGTCAAATATTGGCACGAAGCTGATTTCATTCTCGGTCAATTAGCCCAAGGAAAAGCAGGGGTATGGGGGCCTATGACTTACCGCGACAGGAGAATCTATCTCCCAAACGGAGCACCACTGATCTACGACACACTGGAGTGGCATGAAGATGAACGGACCCGCGAGCACGGCTGGCGCTATAAAACCCGTAATGGTTATGACCGAATCTGGGGAGCTAAACTCGTTGAACAAACTACTCAAGCCCTCGCTCGAATTACTGCTTCACAAGCTATGCTTAGAATTAAACATGGAGGGTTTACTGTGGTTGGAGCTTCCCACGACGAAGCCTGGATACTTATCCCTTCAGATTCAAATAGAGTTGGAGCCGCCGAATATTGCCGGCAAGAAATGATGCGCGTGCCGGAATGGTTGCCGGGAATTCCACTCGACGCAGAGATGAAACTGGGAGACCGCTATGAAAAATGAGGTGCTTGGTGGCAAGTAAGACCGAGCGTTCGGTTTTTCTCTACATGGACCCTGCCGCTGAGCGGGCCGACGAGCAGTGCGGCACCTGTTATCTCTGGATCAAAGGTGATCGATGCTTGATTCATCGGCCGAAAGACAAGATCACGGCTTCGATGTCGTGCTGCTATTATCTTTACGGTGAACCACGAACAGCCGGGACCAAACCGCAGTCACTTACCGTTCCCGACGAATCGGGCTTGGTTGACCGTCCGGTGCGCTGCGAGAACTGCAAATGGGGCGGACCGGGTGTTTACAAATGTGGTTTCTTCACCATGCTCAATCGCAAGATGAAAGACGTGTTTGATCTCGATACCGAGATTGATCCGAAAGGCTGTTGCAATGCGCAGGAACCGCGAAGTACCAGGCAACAGCGGGAAAAACGGCTTGAAGAAGTGGAATTATAGTTTACTATACTCGACTCATGGCCTTTCTCTACGTCACCGAATATTCTACTTTGGGGCTTGCCTTCGAGGGCCAATTCCCCAGTGAACCGCCGCTTGCCGATTATCGGATAGCTAACGCTGGAGCCAGCACGGCCGGTCCTGCTTTTCAGCCCGGTACCCGTTATGTGCGTTTACATGCCGATTCGATTTGTTCGGTAGTAATCGGAGCTGTCGCTAGTGCAACAGCAACTACGTCAAATCAAAGGTTTGCTGCTGGACAAACCGAATACAAGGGCATCCCCCAGCAAAGTCCGCAAACTTACGGGGTAATTGCTGTACTAAATACCTAGAGGATTGCTGCAATGAGTTTTGGCCTTCTTCACCCTGGTAGCAGTACGGTAGACTTAGATAGTTTGTTACGCTTGGCCGATTTCATTAAGGACGTTGACAAGGTTGCTACCGCTGCCAAAGAATTGCGCGAACTGATTACCAAGTATAACGAAAGCCACGAAGCTAGCTTAGTTGCAGCAAAAGGGCTTGAAGAAAAACAAATAGAAATCAAGCAAGCTATGAATCAAGAAGCCGGTCTTCGCGAAACCAATCTTTCGCGTACCAAAGTGCTTAATGAACAAGAAAGACAGCTTGCTCAATCTGCCCAAGAGTTAGCTGCTCTGCGGGCAACCTTTGACAAAGACAGTTCGCAACGCTCAAAAAGCTTGGATGCGCGTGAGGCTGAATTAGCTGCCCGCGAAAATGCTGTGGCAGCTCGCGAATCTGCCGTCGATAGAGCGGAGAAAGTTCTAGCTACAAAGCGGCATGACTACGAACAGATGGTCATCCGGGTCAAGGCAGCCATGGGGAGTTAAACCATGCCATTTTTTTATGATCTAGACAGGCAAACGACCACGAATGCCGCGGCCAATACTGAAACGACGCACATGCGTGGGGTGACAGTTGCCAACCAAGAGACTGTAGGGCTTTACGGCTGCTACGCCGCAGCTCGTCTTACGGTTGCCGGTGGAGCGCAGTTGAATATCAAACATTGTACTTCGGTTCCTGCGACCAGTGGTGTGGCGCAAACTCCACAGGCTAAAAATCTACGTTCAGTAGCGGCGCAATCCACATGGTTTAACGATATTTCGGTGATAACGGCTGGAACTACATTAACCTATCGGGTTTCGTTTGGTTTTGCTCAAACCGGCGGAACCGGGGGCTACCAGCCCATTTCCCCACAGGCTGCGATCCAAATGCAACCGAATGCTGTCAACCCGCTCGATATGGAATTTACCAGTAACGCTGCATCCACCGCAGTGCCGTTTGCTCTGACAATAGATATGGGCGAAGGCATCTAATGAGTATTGATCCGCGCAACCACAATTGGGACACCCAACTCGAAAGAGGTTTACCGGATTGCCGGGTGCGCCCGTTTGAGCGGGAGAAATATCGGGTGCCGCGGTTTCAATCGCGCTGGGACATTGTGTTTTGCGCGCAATGTGGCCGGTTACAAGCCTGCGTCCCTCCCGATTGTCCGCATGTTTTTTTCCTGTGTGATAGATGCGCCGGGGTTGAGCCACCCCCCGGCACCGCGCGAGTCCCCGGCACATGAGCCATGCAGCCGTGCGGCAACCAAGGCGTCATTGAGCATTTGCTGAATTGCGCGCAAAAGGCGCGTGACAACCCCAATATTCGGCTTGCCGCCGTAGCCCTCATTGAACGTGATGACGACCTGCCCTCGCAAATTGCAGGCACCGCCTGTGATACCGTCAGCATGGATTGCAGTTATGCTGGCGATCCATTGCTTGAGCGCTTCGGCTGGAATTGTGGGCCACAGATAAATGAAATGTTCCGGCAAAGCTTGGGTAATTATCTGCCGCCGCCGCGCGATGAAAATTTAGGTTATGACTACTGGTCGTATAATGTTGCGTGCGGAGCGCAGTCGTTTGATTTTGTACATTGCCTGCTCAATGCCGAGATGGATCGCATTCAGATGGGATTTCCCGCCCCGCTCAAGGTTGGATTCTGGATGGGGTATTACCCGCTTGCCGGGATGCACATCGAACGCCGGCAGCATTGGCTCAACCATGTGTTTCGGCCGTGCCTGAAACTGATTGGCGCGGTGGAGAATCAACGTGCACTGTATGGCTGTCATTTCGAGGTGATGTGGAGCAGTTACCGGCGTGTGGTTGAGCGCTCGCGTGCAGGCGAAGCAGTACCAAAGCTCAAGGCGCCACTGGAATTGGTAACGCAAGCCAATGGGCTTGCCGGGTGTGTGACTATCACTCTGCGCGAGACCGACTACTGGATCGAGCGCAACAGCAACGTGCCGGAATGGTTGCGGTTTGCCGAATGGCTGAAACAGCACGGCGAGCGGGTTATTTTCGTCCGTGATACCGCTTATGCCGACAAGCCGATCCCCGGTTTTCCGGTTTGTGCCGATGCTGCACGCAGTGTTGTGCACCGGGCGGCACTGTATGAGGTTGCCAAGGCTAATCTGTTTGTTAGCAACGGCCCGTGTATGATTGCGATGTTTGGCAATAAGCCATGTATGGTTATGGTGGAAGTACGCGACGACAAGTATTTTCCATATTGGCCCAACACTCCGACTGCATGGGCACATAACATCGGGGTTCAGGTGGGCGAGCAGTTTCCTTGGTGTCGGTCGGATCAGCGTATTATCTGGGAGCGTGATAACTTCGATAATCTCATGCAGGGCTGGCAGCAATTATGGCATACCGTTTAAGCAGGCTGTCGAGCAAATCTTTTGCCCCGGCGACGGCTTCTACCGTCGCTGCATTCAAGCCGCTCAAAATTGGTGCCGGCGGGTTTGTCACCGGCATTGATATTATTCGAAGTGACAACACCAAAGTAATACGCTGCGATTCCTACGGTGCATATCTTTATAACGATACCGCACCCAACCCCGGTAATGCAGGAGGGCTTGGCGTTTGGGTACCGCTAATTACTTCACAAACCATGCCCGCGGCATTTGTCACTATTAGTGACAGCACCATTCGCGGTTGTATGGAGCTGCGTATTGCGCCTAGCAATACAAATCGCTTCTACATGCTTTATCTAGGCAAGATGTTTGTTAGCACCAATCGAGGCGCCAACTGGGCCAATCTGCCGAATTTTACCACGGTCGGTGGCACTTCTAACGACACTAATCGGTTGTTTGGATATTTCATGGCAGTCGATCCCGCCAATGAACTTGTCTGTTATGTCGGTTCGGAATCGACCGGGGTACAGGTCACAACCGATGGCGGCGGCACTTGGTCGGCGGTTAGCGCGGTCGGTAATGCGACTTCCAGTGCTTGGAACTTGATTGCATTTGATCCGTCATCCAGCGTTGTCGGCGGCAAGACCCAAGGCATTTACATCAGCACTTATGGCACCGGGGTTTATCAATCCACGAACGGCGGCACAAGTTGGACTCTCACCACTGGCACGCCAACCACGCATAGGCACATGATTGTGGACAGTGCTGGCAAGGTTTGGCTGTCCGCCGATACTGGAACGCAAAACCTATGGACGTTTTCTAGCGGTACGTGGAGCAATATCACCACATCTGCGGGTCAAGGTAATCGCTGTTGGTGCATTGCTATAGACCCCAACAACAGCAACAACATTATGATCGGGATTGATAGTGGTGATATTATCAGTTCAACAAATGGCGGAACGGCGTGGAACACGCCAAATTTCAATAACACCAGAACGGCTACTGACATTCCTTGGCTGGCGTGGACTAATGAAAGTTATATGTCCGCCAGCAACATGGTGTATGACAGTGCTAGCAAGCTGTGGTTTTCCGAAGGTATTGGGGTTTGGACAACAACCAATCCCGGCAATAATGCGGTATCGTGGATTTCAACCAGCGCAGGGATCGAGAACCTTACTGCGCATGAGATAGTAAGTCCTTGGGGGCTTAGCAATGTTCCGATTCTTATGGCTGGGGATCGTCCGCTATTTCGTGTTACCGATATTACCAAATATCCATCTACGCATGGTCTCAATAATACAAATTCCATTGAGTATGGTGCTGGGGTTGATTGGGCGGCAAACAGTCCGCTCAATATGGTTGCCTTGGTTACTACGGAATTTGGCTTAGGCACTTTTCAAGCTAGTTCCTCAACGAATGGTGGGGCGGCATGGACGGCATTTTCAGGATCACCCGCGACACAAACGGAGGGCGGTTCTATTGCAATAGCTGCCACCACTCTTAATTCTATTGTACGGCAGCAGAGTCTCAATGGCGATCCCTACTACACCACTGATGGCGGTGCTACTTGGACAAAGATTACTATTACAGGCGTGCCCGCGAGTCCCAGCACAACGGGATGGGGATTCAATCTTAATGACCCGAAAAGGTTGTTGACTAGCGATAAAGTTAATGACCAAACGTTTTATATGTATAATTACGGACCAGCAGGGGCACCTAGTGCAGTTGGTACTTATAAATCAACGGATGGCGGGGCGACGTGGACGCATGTAAATACTACCAATCTTGCTACGGGATACCAATTTCAGTTACAGCTTCGTTCCGTACCAAATAATGCCGGTCACTTATTTTTCACTCCAGGGGGACAACTATCTTCCTCACATCCCGCCACTTCATCATTTTATCGCTCTACCGATGCCGGTACGACGTGGACTGCAATCGCCAATGTCACTGAAGTGTTTTCATTTGGGTTTGGCCTGCACGCTCCTGGGCAGAGCTATCCGGCAATCTACATCTATGGTTGGGTCAATAATGTTGGCGGCGTTTGGCGTTCTATTGATAATGCCAGCAGTTGGACGCAATTGAGCGGGTTGTTCCCAATCAATTCATTAGATTTGCTGCTTTATGTAGAGGGTGACGCTAATATTTATGGACGCTGTTATTTATCGTTCTTTGGTTCTGGTTACGCATACGGAGATTTTCCATAGGAGTGTGCCCCGGTGGCTGTAACGTTAGATGTCAATCCGGGCGCAGATCAGTCAAATTCCACCGTTGTCACCTCGTTCAGTTATACCGGGCTGACGACGGGGGGGACGGCAGATTGTATTGTTTTCGCTGTCTGCTGGGGTGGCACTGGAAATGCAATTAGTGCCGTAACGGCAACCTGGGACGGATTAACTTGCACAGAAATTAAGCGGCAAACCCAAGGCACTGCAACAGCCGCACTATATGGCATCGTTGGTATCTCCGGGCACACCGGCAATAAAACTTTTGCCCTGAGTTGGACCGGCGGCAGTAACGTTGAAGTAGCGGGGGTCTCATTTATTGGTGCTGATCAAACCGGCGGCACCACGACATTTCATAATGCCAACCAGGGGGGCGGTAGCCCTTCACAGAATTCTTCGGTTACCCAGACTACGGCAAATGGTGAATATACCGTAGGTGCGGCTGCTTTTGGAAGTGCAAGCACTCCCACTTTTAATCAGACGGCGGTTTTTCTTCATGCGATAACCGCCAATAGTTTCACCGGCGCGATGTCAATCCACGCTGCCACAGGCGCGTCGGATACTTATACTGCAACGCAAGGCGCTGCCCTTGGCCTTTCCATTGTTACGACAGCAATTAAGGCGGCGGGAGCAATTCCGTGGCACCTGCATTTCATTGGTCGTTTACGAGTTCCACTTTGGGAAACTAATCAAACACTTTGGCAGACACCTGCGCTTGATGTTGTTGGTACTCCACTGCCGCCCCCGACCACGCATTTTGTCCCGCGTACACGGCCAGTACCGTGGAATGTCAATGATCAACTATTCCAACAGCCGGCGCGCGATGTTGTTGCGGCTGCTGCTGTTGTCGAGACCAATCCGCATTATCTCGGTCGGCTCAAGCCGCCACCATGGAATGTCAATGAAACGCTGTGGCAGCAGCCCGCGCGCGATATTACCCAGCCGGAAACCAATCAGCATTTTGTTGCCCGGTTCGCGCCGCAGGTCTGGAATGTCTATGACGCGCTATGGCAACAACCCGCGCGCGATATTACTCAGCCAGAGACCAATCAGCATTTTATTGGGCGGTTTGCGCAACCGCAGTGGAATGTCAATGAAAGGCTTTGGCAAACGGCGGCGAATGATGTGCCGGTGGCTGCGCCCGCGGTCGAGACTAATCCGCATTGGATCGGTCGTTATCAAGAACCGCTATTCACCATTACAATTTTCGACGGTGAGGGTCACAGCACTGCCCCCACAGTAGAAGCTAACCCGCATTTCATTTCGCGCTTTGTTGCCTCGGCTTGGAATGTCAACAAATCACTGTATCAGACTGCGGCGACCGATGTAGCGGCTGCTGCGCCTGCGGTCGAGACCAACCAACATTTTATTGGAAGATTTACCGCACCCGCTTGGAAGCCATCGGTGGCATTGTGGCAAGTCGGGGCCACGGATGTTCCGGTAGTTGCACCCGCTGTTGAAACTAATACGCATTTTATCGGGCGACTTAATCAACCTACGTTCACTCGTATCAATTATTTAACTACTACTGCGCAAGACTTGTCCGCACCTGCGGTGGAAACCAACCCGCATTGGATTGGTCGTTACCAAGAACCATTATTTACGGTAACGATCTTTGACGGTGAAGGTAGTGCACCCCCACAACCTGAAACCAATACCCATTTTGTCCCGCGTTACACCGATACAAAATTCAATCGGCTTGCGCTGCTGCTGCAAAATTCGGCAGCCGATACAATTGTTGTACCTGAAACCAATACCCATTTTATTCCGCGTTTCAATGCGACTCAGTACAATATCAATCGATCATTATTTCAAAACCCAGCGACCGATTTGCCGCCAGTTGGGCCGCAGGTCGAAGCTCAACCGCATTTCATTCCACGCTATGTTCCTCCTGCTTGGCAGTTAAATAAATCTCTAGTATGGAATTGGCCGCAAGATACTAGCTCGATTCCGCCTGCTATAACCAAACCGCCCCCGTCCGTTGGTTTCTTCAGCTCACTTGCGGTATTCGGGGTAAGCGGTGAACAGTGGACCGACCCTGACTGATGCCATGGCGTCTTGACAAAGGAGGTTAAAAATGGCAAAGAAACGAACAAAACGAGCAATTAAGAAAACAAGCAACAAAATTCCCAAAGTTCCACCGGGAGCTAGCAAACCACGCGCGGCGCCAACCGACACAGTGCAAGGCGCTGGACGTGGCGGCCAGATAGAACGCGGCTTCCGTCCGCCTGGAGGCCCGCAGACCATGCGCCGTCGTGAGAAACGCTTAATGGGGAGGCCACTCTAATGGCAAAGAAAACCAAAGAGCACAAAGTGATGGGAGAGTTCAAAAGAGGCACGCTGCATTCTGGCAGTAAGCACGGACCGAAAGTAAAAAGCCGTAAACAAGCTGTTGCCATTGCCATGAGCGAAGCGGGAAAATCCCGGAGCAAGCGAGCACGCGAGAAGCGGCTGGAAGGTAAGGAAGTATGACCGATTCGCAGCCCTTCGCTATCGGTGACAAAGTTACTGCAACCTACACCGACGCTCTCAAACAACAGGTTTATTTCGAGGGTACGTTGATTGAGCGCAACGGCCAAGGTTGGAAGGTAGATATCGGCGGGCTGCGCTTCATCTTCGAA
>AF_2010_repII_A1DRAFT_10000067_pt1 | contig 16183 bp, 17 predicted proteins | sample AmaForreplicIIA1_FD_9195 | JGI IMG/M metagenome (IMG submission 9195)
CATCGCATCTTCGCGACCTGCTGAGTAGCCGCGCTTATCAACGGGAGCCAGCGCAGGCACCGCACTTGCACTTTTGGGAAACGAAGAGTCTGTGATGTGCGTCACAGCAGCTCACGGCTGCCTTGGTACTCTGATTTCTCCTCCACCAAACCGGGGGACACTCGGGGGCCGCCTTCAGCTTTGACAACCGGGGGCGGCCCTTTTTTCTAAAGGCCGACCAAATTGGACATTGGGCACTTCGGTCATGTCATCTTCGTTACGTTATTCCGTACCGTGTAACTTCAATGACCAAGTTACAAAGGTGGGTTAGCGCATGCTGCAAATAGGGCTCGTTGTCGCTTGGCTGATTGCTCTGGGCTTGGTGATACATCTTGCCGCCACGGCAATAAAAGCCCGTCTGTTAGGCGGACGAGTAAGAAAACAGGCACGAAAAACTGCGCGGGAATTTAGAAAAAACCACCATTTCGATCCTAAACAGAAGCGCTGGGTGCGAAATGTTGACCAGGTGGCGCTAATTGATCACTCGGCCGAGGATCGCCGGATTTTCCTGTTATTCGTCTTCTGGCTCCTCCTTATTCTTTGGGAGGGCTATTGGGCTTCGGAAATCTACGAACAATACGCCGCAAGGGGTCGTCTCGAACTACCCTATGTGTTCCTATTTTTCATGGTGGTCGTCGTCCCACTCACCTTGTATGCATTCTTGCGTCGCAAACTGCGACGAGTGGCGATCATCCCAGTTGATCAGCTTCGCTGACTCGTTGTGGCGGACACCACATGAAGTGCGGACACTCGGGCCGATACCTCGTTAAGTTTGATTAGGTTCCAAAGCCGAAAAATAAAATCTGATGGTGTTCGGTTGGGGAATTAGTCGACCCCACGTCGGTTATATGAGTTGCAGAAGACACTCACGGCGGACTAGGGCCAATGCTGAAACGCAAGCGCAGGCGCGTTCTCAAGCCTGCGACCTCGCGCATTCCCAGGAAGGGCGTGACTGCGCGAAGAATTGAGCTGTACAGCTCGGCCTATAAGCTTGCATGGAAACAAATTCCGCCCACTGAGAAACGCGCGAGGCCAGATATATCTTTGCGCATTCATGCTTCTATAAGGCGTCAACTTAAGGCGGGGGCGAACAATCCCGATGCTATCGCTTTCGTGGCGCTCAATGATGTCCCTGATACGATCAGCTAAGCCACCGCGTCTTGAAAGCTGCCATCGCTTCTTCGCGCCAGACCGTTACCCGTGTGATGGAAGGAACGTTTTAAGAAGTTCGGCTTGGATTGCTAAACAACGGGCCGACCGTCTTCAACGCACTGAATACAAATTTTGGGCGGTTCAGCAGGCGACTTTATCGCCACCCAAATCATTTCGCGACAGCCAACGCACTCCTGCTGCTCTGAATCGAGCCGTGGCGAGGGGAAGCGCCAGTATTCAGGATCATCAGTGCGTTGCGGCTGCTTCGGCAAATCCGCATTCCTGGGTCCAAAATTGGGTCCAAACTATTCTCGATACTCGTGACGGTAAAATTTAACTGTGCCACCTTAAGTTCCCGGCCGACACGGGGGCGAAGGTGCAATACGTCGTCGGTACGACGTTGTGTGTAGTTTGTTACCGGGTGGCCGACACGAAAACCTGAGCGATGAATGGCTCGCTTCAACTGTCCGAATACCCAGGCGACATAGTTCGGCTGTCCTGTGAGAAATGCGGACGGTCGGGCCAATACCGAAAGCAGAAATTAATTGAGCGCTATGGTGCCGATATGCGGCTGCCGGATTTGCGGGAAGAGATTGCACAGTGCAAGCGTCATGGACAAATGCACGACGCCTGCATGGTTCGATATGTCGATTTAATTCCGAAAGCCAGCTAAAGGCCATCTCCAATCCGGCCGATGGTCCGGTCGATCCATGCAAAAAAAACGAAAACAATGATCGTTGAAATAAGTCCGGTCTCGATTGCGATCTTTGAAAGATGTCCGGTAACCAATACTAGTCCGCCGACGACTGCCAAGCCGATCGCGCCAGCGACAAGCCAAAGGCGAAGTGAGACGATGAGCATCACGCCTCCATAAGATCCTCATGGGAGCGCCATGTATGCCCACCGAATCATGTCGCGTTCATGTCGGGTGGAGCTGCCGGGAATGATTAAAAATCGTCGAAACCGCCATCAAAGAGGCCACCGCAAAGGAGCCCAAAGCGGCGACCTCAGCCACCGACCGTTCTTCGGGGGGACGGGTTAGGCAGCCGCTGAGTCAACAAAGCTCACGCCTTGACGTTCCTGCAATCCGACAATTGAGCGAACGCCGGTGACCTGCTTGCGGTCCCCGTAAAAATCTCCGTAGTACGGCAGGTATTGCAAATCGGCGGAAAACGGCCGGTCGGCCCGCTTGCGGTGCAAGCGATTTAATGTTAACAAAAAACATGGTGAGGTCAACACCGCGAAAACGAAAAAGGCGCGGACGACCACGGACCGGGATTCGACCTATGGTTGGCGTTCGCGTGTCCAATGAGACGCGGGCGGCGGTGACTAAATGGGCAGCATCGCAGCAAGACAAACCGAATTTCTCCGAAGCACTGCGGCGCCTGATTGATATTGGACTCAAATCGCTCAATGAGTTCGAGTAGCGCCAATGGCCCTGGTCAATGGAGCGCCGCATTTGAAATCCCCATTAGTCACAGGCGGCGGTGACTGCAAAAAATGAAAATTCCTGCCGACCGAAAATCTGGATTTTTAGCTTTCCACGAAAAGTTATTAGTGGCCTGTGTGCAGATCCGTGTATTGCGGCCCCGGTGACTTGCCGCCATGAAGCAGGATGAGGCTGAAACTCGGTCCAATCCGATTGAAGAGCATTATGGCATCGACCGATAAATACCTAACGAGCTCCTGGACCGCCACGGCAAGCGGAGGTTTTTCTTTCGCTATCGTGGACAGAAATTCAAGCTGCCAGGGAAGCCGGGGGAGGGCGCCTATCATGAAACGTATGCACGATACCTCAAGGCCAAAGAGGACGGTTCACTAGGACGAAATAACGTCGCCTTTATCAATGGCACTATCGGGTGGGTAATCGAAAAATATCTCGCCCACGACCACGGGCTATTGAAGCATTCGGAAAATACGCAAAAGAACTATCGGTTTTCTGCGACATCATCAAGCGGAAAGTCGGCCAGTTCAAAATCGCGGACCTGACCCCCGTTGCTGTGTGGGCGATGCGTGACAGCATCAGCATAACGCACACATCCGTGGCTGACCTATGCGTGACTATCGTAAGTGCGCTTTGGCAATTTGCGATTGAACATCAACGACTGCCGCTTGGACACAATCCGGCGAGGGGCGTTTTCAAACTGCATAAAAAGAAACGGATCACCAAGCGTTGGTCGGATGAAACAATCGCCAAGTTCGATGCGGCTGCAACGCCAGCTGTTCGGCTTGCCCTCTACCTATTGCTCTATACCGGACAGCGGGAGAGCGACGTCATAACGATGCAATGGTCGCATATCCAGGATGACCTGATCGAAGTCAAACAACGTAAGACCGACGAGACGGTATGGATTGCGATTGACCCGAACCTGCGGCGTATTCTGGAACAGACGCCACGCATCAACGAACACATCCTCAACTCAGAACGTGGCAGGCCATTTGCGAGCAGCAACGGATTGGCCAGGGCGATCAAGCGAACGCTGAAAGAAATTGGAGTCGATGACCACAGTGGCCACGGCCTGCGTGTGTCTGCCGCCGGTGCGCTCAAGGAGGCCGGCTGTAGCGATGACCAAGTCGCTGCGATCACAGGCCACACCAACATGAAAACGCTGCGGCTCTACCTCAAGGAAGTGAACCGCCAGAAGTTGGCGCGAGAGGCGGGCGCTAAGCGTGTCGCGGCAAGGGCGAATAGGGGGACGGCTTAATATGCGAAAGTGCCAAACCCCTGAACACATAGGGGCCAAACCGGGCCAAACCTCTTTGATAACATTAGGGTTCCCGTTAAAGGCGCCTTAACCGGCTTGGACGATCTTGGCGCATCATGGTCACGCATCGCCGCCGCCGCACCGTTCTGACCGTCCTCGGTCTCTATATTTTTGCCGCGCTGTTCATCGGCTATTTCGCCGCGAATGCTTTCACCGGCAATCATGGGCTACGGGCACAACAGGACCTCGAGCAACAGCTTGTCTCCATGAAGAGTGAGCTTGCCGGACTAAAGGCCGAACGAGCGCATTGGGAGCGTCGAGTTGCACTTTTGCGCGCTGACAGTATCGATCCCGACATGCTGGATGAACGCGCTCGTGCCCTGGTCGGGTATACCGATCCGCGCGATCTGACCCTCCTCTTGCGACCCCGATAGCAACCGCAACCGGGCATCGGCGTTATCCACCGGACGGTTTGAAATTTTTGGCCAATTTCAACCCGTTTTGCGCAATTCCCGCGACGGTCTCTCGCTTTCGCCGCCGCGCAATTTAAGCTATTGGGAGCTTGGAAAGCCCACCGACGCCCTGTCACAATAGCCGGACGCTTTCGCAGGGAGAACCAATGGCGGTCGCCCAAAAAACTCCGAGCGCCGACACCAAACCCGTCGCTGATTTCAGCAAGGAGCAGGAGCTCACAGCCTATCGCACCATGCTGATCATCCGCCGCTTTGAAGAGAAAGCAGGGCAGATGTACGGGATGGGGCTGATTGGCGGCTTTTGCCATCTCTACATCGGTCAGGAAGCTGTGGTCGTCGGCATGCAGATGGTCCTCAAGGATGGCGATCAGATCATTACCGGCTACCGCGATCACGGGCACATGTTGGCGACCGGTATGGAGGCCAAAGGCGTAATGGCTGAGCTCACCGGACGTGCGCACGGCTATTCCAAGGGCAAGGGCGGCTCCATGCACATGTTCAGCGTGGAGAAAGGTTTTTACGGCGGGCACGGCATCGTGGGCGCACAGGTGCCGCTGGGTACCGGCCTTGCATTCGCCAACCGCTACCGCGGCAACGACAACGTCTCGGTCACATATTTCGGCGACGGCGCGGCCAATCAGGGTCAGGTTTACGAGAGCTTCAATATGTCGGAGCTCTGGAAGCTGCCGGTCATCTACGTGATTGAAAACAACCGTTATGCTATGGGCACATCGATCACGCGTTCCTCGGCGGAGGTGAACCTGTCCCGGCGCGGCCTGTCGTTCAATATTCCGGGGGACCAGGTCGATGGCATGGACGTGCGCGCCGTGAAAGCCGCAGGCGAGAAGGCCGCGCAATGGTGCCGATCCGGAAAAGGTCCCTACATTCTTGAGATGTTGACCTACCGTTATCGAGGACACTCGATGTCGGATCCCGCTAAGTATCGCACGCGTGAAGAGGTCGACGAGGTACGCACTCATCACGATCCGATCGACATGGCGCGCCAACGAATCCTGGAAAAAAAATTTGCCAGCGAGGACGCGCTGAAGAAAATCGACGGCGAAGTGCGCGATGTGATCAACGAGGCTGCCGAGTTCGCCACTCATGATCCCGAGCCTGAGGTGTCCGAGCTTTATACCGACGTTTATCGCTAGTTCTGGTGTCCGGAAAGCAATAACGACCCATGCCGACCGAAGTCCTCATGCCCGCGCTGTCCCCGACGATGGAGAAGGGCAATCTCGCCAAGTGGCTCAAGAAGGAAGGCGACAAGGTCAAATCGGGCGACGTGATTGCCGAAATCGAAACCGACAAGGCAACGATGGAAGTCGAAGCGGTCGATGAAGGCACCCTCGGGAAAATCCTCGTTCCTGAGGGTACTGCCGATGTCGCGGTCAACACGCCCATTGCGGTCATTCTCGGCGAGGGCGAGGACAAGGGTGCGATAGGGGCGACCAAACCGGTACAACAGCAGAAGGGAGCGGAGTCCGCGCCGCCTGCAAAAGCCGAGAAGAGCCAGGCGAAAGTGCAGGAGGCCCCCGCGCCAAAGGCGCCGGAAGCGCCTCAGGCAGCGAGCGATCCCGACTTTCCCGAAGGCACCGAGATGGTCACAATGACCATGCGCGAAGCGCTGCGCGACGCGATGGCCGAGGAGATGCGTCGCGACAAGGATGTTTTCGTGATGGGCGAGGAAGTCGCCGAATATCAGGGTGCGTACAAAGTCACGCAGAGCCTGTTGCAAGAATTCGGCGCGAAGCGCGTAATCGACACGCCGATCACCGAGCACGGATTTGCCGGTCTGGGGATCGGCGCGGCGCTCGCCGGCCTGAAGCCCGTCGTCGAATTCATGACGTTCAATTTCGCCATGCAGGCGATTGACCAGGTGATCAATTCCGCTGCCAAGACCTTGTACATGTCGGGCGGCCAGATGGGCTGCCAGATTGTGTTCCGCGGTCCGAATGGAGCCGCTGCACGCGTCGCGGCGCAGCACAGTCAGGACTATTCTGCGTGGTACTCCCACGTTCCCGGCCTGAAGGTCATTGCCCCGTCCACCGCCGCCGATGCCAAGGGTTTGCTGAAGGCCGCGATCCGCGATCTCAACCCGGTGATTTTCCTCGAAAACGAAATTCTGTACGGCCACTCCTCGCCGGTGCCGAAGCTTGATGACTTTGTGCTCCCGATCGGCAAGGCCAAGATCGTGCGGCCTGGCAACGACGTGACGATCGTCTCCTGGTCGATGGGCATGACCTATGCGCTCAAAGCCGCCGACGAATTGGCCGGCGAAGGGATCGATGCCGAAGTGATCGACCTGCGCACGATCAAGCCGATGGATACCGAAACCATCGTGACCTCGGTTCAGAAGACCGCGCGGCTGGTGACCGTGGAGGAGGGCTGGCAACAAAGCGGCGTGGGCGCTGAGATCGCAGCGCGCGTCATGGAGAAGGCTTTCGATTATCTCGACGCGCCGGTCGCGCGCGTGTCGGGGAAAGACGTGCCGATGCCTTATGCCGCCAATCTCGAAAAGTTGGCACTCCCGTCCGTCGCCGATGTCGTCGAGGCGGCCAAGGCCGTTTGCTACCGGTAGGCCGCGCAATGCCCACCAACATCCTCATGCCGGCGCTGTCGCCCACGATGGAGAAGGGCAATCTGACCAAATGGCTCAAGAAGGAAGGCGACAAGGTCAAGTCGGGCGACGTTATTGCGGAGATCGAGACCGACAAGGCGACCATGGAATATGAGGCCGTCGATGACGGCACACTCGCAAAGATCGTCGTGCCTGAGGGCACACAGGATGTGGCGGTGAATTCCGTCATTGCCGTCCTGGCAAACGAAGGCGAAGACGTGAAGGCAGCAGCGAGTGCCGGCATAAAGGCACCGCCCCCCAAGAAGGAAGAAACGAAAAAGCCGGACGCCAAACAAGCGACCCCGGCCGGCGAAACCAGACCTGCGCCGACAGCTCAAAGCCAGCCAAGCCCCGTTCAGAAAGCCGATAGCACTCGGCCCGCCGGCGCCAACCGTATTTTCTCGTCGCCTTTGGCGCGTCGACTGGCAAAGGAATCCAACATCGACCTCAACCGTGTGCAGGGCTCGGGCCCACACGGTCGCATCATTGCGCGTGACATCGAGCAAGCAAAATCCGGCAAGGGATTGCGCGCGCCGAGCGCGGCCCCGGCGGGCGCCGGGCTCATCGCCCCGACGATGTCGGATGCGCAGATCCGCTCGCTCTACGAAGAAAGTTCGTACGAACTGATTCCGCATGACGGCATGCGGCGCACCATCGCGCAGCGGCTGACGGCATCGGTGCAGACCATTCCGCATTTCTACGAGACGATGGACTGCGACATCGGCCGCCTGATGGCTGCGCGTGAGGAAATCAACGCTTCCGCTCCCAAGAGCAAGGACGGCAAGCCAGCCTACAAGCTTTCGGTCAATGATTTCGTCATCAAGGCGCTTGCACTCGCGCTGCAGCGCATACCGGATGCCAATGTGAGCTGGTCCGAAGCTGGCCTGCTCAAGCACAAGCATTCGGACATCGGCGTCGCCGTTGCGTTGCCCGGCGGGCTCATCACCCCGATTGTGCGCAATGCCGAAAGCAAGTCTCTATCGACGATCTCCAATGAAATGCGTGATCTGGCTTCGCGCGCGCGTCACCGCAAGCTCAAGCCTCACGAGTACCAGGGCGGTACGTCGTCGGTTTCCAATCTCGGCATGTACGGCATCAAGGATTTCACCGCCCTGATCAATCCGCCGCAATCGACCATCTTGGCGGTCGGTACCGGTGAGGAACGCGCAGTTGTGCGCAATGGCAAGATCGAAGCAGCGACCATCATGAGCGTGACGCTGTCCTGCGACCACCGTGCGCTCGATGGCGCGCTCGGCGCCGAACTCATAAGCGCATTCAAAACCCTGATCGAGAACCCGGTGATGATGGTGGTTTGATGCCGCTGGTCCGCATCGACCTGCGAAAGGGCAAGTCAGCCGCCTATAAGAAGGCTATCGGTGACGCTATCTATCGCGCCATGCGCGAGACCTTCGTCGTGCCGGACGAGGATCGCTTCATGGTCGTAACCGAGCACGACGACGATGGCTTTTTCTACAGCAAGACGTATTTGAACATCGAACGCACGGATGAACTGGCGCTGATTCAGCTCACCGTCACCAATTCACGCAACGTCGATCAGAAGAAGGCTCTTTGTAGCCGCAAGGCGGCTCACTATCCTGCTCATGACGTTTCCCCTGTTATGACAGTCATTACATGCCTAATTTGGGTTACATTCAATCGGGTTGCGAAGGAGGCAGACGGGCCTATGGCTGACACGAATTTTGATGTCCTCATCATCGGTTCCGGGCCCGGCGGTTACGTCACGGCCATTCGCGCGGCGCAACTTGGTTTCAAGACGGCGATCGTCGAGCGCGATTATCTCGGCGGCATTTGTCTCAACTGGGGTTGCATCCCGACCAAGGCCCTGCTGCGTTCGGCGGAAATCTTTCACTATCTGCAGCATGCGAAGAACTACGGCCTGAAGGCCGACAACGTCGCCTACGATCCCAAGGCTGTTGTTCAACGCTCGCGCGCGGTGTCGAAGCGGCTGAACGATGGCGTCGGCTTCCTGATGAAGAAGAACAAGGTCTCGATCATCTGGGGTGAAGCCTCGATCGATGCACCCGGAAAGGTTTCGGTGAACGCCTCGAATAGCGAAGCGCCAAAAGGCGCGCTCGGCGCCGGTCAATACCAGGCGAAGCACATCATCATCGCCACCGGCGCGCGACCCCGCGTGTTGCCCGGCATTGAACCCGACAAAGAGCTGGTGTGGACCTACTTCGAAGCGATGGTTCCCGATCGCGTGCCGAAGACACTGCTGGTGATCGGCTCAGGGGCCATTGGGATCGAGTTTGCGTCGTTCTACCGAACGCTTGGCTCGGAAGTCACGGTTGTCGAAGTCTTGCCGCAGATTCTTCCGGTCGAGGATCACGAGATTCAGACGTTCGCCCGCAAGAGCTTCGAGAAGCAGGGCATCAAAATTCACACGAACGCGAAAGTGACCAAACTCGGCAAGAAGGCCGACAGCGTGACAACCACCATCGAGGAAGGCGGCAAGACGCAGTCGATCACCGTCGAGCGTGTCATCTCGGCAGTCGGGGTTGTGGGCAATATCGAAAATCTCGGACTGGAAAAACTCGGGGTTAAGACCGATCGCGGGATTGTCGTCGTCGACCAGTTCAACAAGACCAACATTCCGGGAATCTATGCGATCGGAGACGTGTCGGGACCGCCGATGCTCGCGCACAAGGCCGAGCATGAGGGCGTCGTGTGCATCGAGGCAATCAAGGGCCTCAATCCGCACCCGATGAACAAGCTGATGATCCCCGGCTGCACGTATTGTTCGCCGCAGGTCGCTTCGGTCGGTCTGACCGAGCAGGCCGCGAAAGAAAAGAAAATGGACGTTCGGGTTGGCCGCTTTCCATTCGTCGGCAACGGGAAGGCGATTGCGTTGGGAGAAGATCAGGGCCTGGTCAAGGTCATTTTTGACAAGAAGACGGGTCAATTGCTCGGCGCACACATGGTCGGCGCCGAAGTCACGGAGCTGATCCAGGGCTATGTGGTCGCAATGAACCTCGAGACCACCGAAGAAGAGCTGATGCACACGATCTTCCCGCATCCGACCTTGTCGGAAATGATGAAGGAAGCAGTGCTCGATGCGTACGGTCGCGTGCTGAATATGTGATAGGCCGATTATCTAGCGTATTTACGCCAGATCGCGCCGGCCACATTGGAATAGTCATCAGTCCAGGTTCGCACCGCAGGATCGGGCGTGTTCCATACCCAGGATTCGTCGTGCGCGAGCGAGCCGATATCGTCGTCGTTTTCGGCGGAGATTGCGACGTTGGATGTGAAGACGAAATTGAAGTCGTCGCCCTCATCCTTGTCACGTCGCCAGATCCACGTCTTCAGTCCGTTGGCAGCGGCGATGCCTTCAACCACGCTTTGCAGTTCAAGATGCCGGTTTGAGATGTGCATCACGACGACCCCCTGGCGAGCGAGCTTGGATTTGTAGAGCGCCATTGCCTCCGTCGTCGCCAGATGCACCGGAATCGCGTCTGACGAGTAAGCATCGACGATGATGAGATCGAATTGGCGATCCGACTCCTTGGCCAGAGTTAGTCTTGCATCGCCGATGACTATCGGCACTTGCGGAGCGCAAGACGACAGGAAAGTGAACCGGCTCGGGTCACGGGCAATCTCGACGATTGTGGGATCGATTTCGTAAAAGCGCCACGTTTCATCGGGAACGCTGAGGCACGCAAGCGTTCCAGTTCCGAGACCGATAACAGCGACGTGGAGCGGGCTGCCTTTCCGAGCGCGCACCGCTTCAATAACGCGGCTCATGGCCGATTTGTCGTGATAGTAGGTGATCGGTTTCGGCCGACCGGTTAGCGGTTCGCCATTGTCGTCTTCGAGTTGCTGGGCGCCATGGATGGTCGATCCGTGCTTCAGGATGCGGAAGCGTCCGTCCTCACTTTCGTAGATTTTGTGGACGCCAAAAAAGCTGCGCACCGATTGAGGACGCGTCTCGCTGGTCGGGTAGAGCCAGATCATGGCCAAAGCCAGCGCCACCGCGAATGCCGATTTGAGAGGGTCACGCAGGAAGACAAGCGACGCGGCGGCCAATGCGAGAGTAATGACCTTGAGAAGCTGCGGGTCCTCATCAAGGTCAAAGCCGATATGACGTGAGAACAGTAAGCCGAGTCCAAGGACCACGGCGACGGGCCAGAAGCGCACGCCGAGCTGCGGCCAGTAGGATGGGTCGAGCGGCCACAGCAACCGCTCAAAGGGCCGCCAGCTTTCTTGTCCGAAGGGACGGCACAGGACCGCCAGTGCTGCAAGGATCGGATACTCCGCGACCCATGAGAATGCGTAGGGTGCCACCAGGCCGGAAAACAACCCGCCGATCATTCCACCGAAAGACAGTGAGACGTAAAAGATCGTCAGGTATTGCGGTGCCGGTCGCGTCCGCGCGAGTTCTCCATGGCAAGCCATGGCAATGATGAAAAAACACACAAGATGCCCGGCCAGGCTGTCGAGCAACGGAATCGAGCCAGCGTAATAGAGCAGAACAACGATCCCTGCGATCGCGAATGGCTGCAACAGCAACATGATCCGGTGCGGAATCAGTTGCCGCCGTTGAAACACGAGAATCCATGTGAGCAGGTAGAGCGACAGCGGGATGACCCATAACAAGGGAGCCGCGGCAATGTCGGTGGAGATGTAGGCTGTGACAGCGACGAGCAGACCCGAGGGTACGGCCGATATGAAAATCCAACGGCCGATGACGGGCCAGCCCGGTTTGGTGCCGGTCGCGGCTTTTGGGCGGACGACCGTGCGACGCCGGTAGCGAAGCATCAGTACGGCGCAGCACGCGATCAACACGATCAAAATTATGAAACCGATACTCCACAATCGGCTTTGTGCCTGCAGCGCGAAAACCGGTTCGAACAGAGCCGGATAAGACAGGAGGGCGAGAAAACTGCCGATATTGGAGGCTGCATACAGGAAGTACGGATCCTGTGCGTCAGGGTGACGTGTTTCGGCGAACCACCCCTGCATCAGCGGATTGTTGGCCGCGAGTGCGAAGAATGGCAGGCCGATCGACACGGCAAACAATCCCAGCAACCAGAATGGTGCGGCGGCGCCGGTCAGAGGTTCGCCCCAGAAATCCGCAATCGCGAGGGGAAGGGTCAACGCAGCAACGCATAGCAAAGCAAGATGAACGGCAACGGGGACGTATCGGTTGCGCGCACTCATCAGAATGTGCGCGTAGGCATAACCTGCAAGCAACATCGACTGGAAGAAAACCATCGCCACCGACCAGACTGATGGCGAGCCGCCAAGCCGCGGCAACACCATACGTGCGAACATCGGTTGGACGCCGAACAGAAGTGACGCACTCAGAAATACGGCGACGGTGTAAACGCCGAGGATAAGCACACAGCCGCCCGTTTTCGAACGTTGTCTCGGCGTTTTCGTCACGGCATTAGTGGGGGCGGCAGAATGCCGGGGAGCGCTCGCATTTCGCCGCCAGTTGTATAGATTTCCGATTCGCGCCGCACCTTAATTCAGGAGAAGCCCATGGGCGTCATCGCCTGGATCATTATCGGATTGCTTGCCGGCTGGCTTGCCACCCAGATTCTCGGTGGCCGCGGAGGCTTATTGTACAACCTCGCGGTCGGGCTCGTGGGCGCCATCGTCGGTGGCTTCCTTTTTGAAAAGCTTCGACTCGAAGTGGTGCCGGATTTCTGGGGCAATCTGATTACCGCAACGATCGGCGCCATCGTATTTCTTCTGATCTGGCGGGCGATCCGAAAAGCGTGATCGCGCGACCTTGCGGCGGCGCACCCGCAGCCGTAAGTAGAAGCCATGGCGGTCGTCCTTGATCTTGTGAACAATCCGCGCCCGCGCCACCCGGAAAAGGCGCACAAACCGGATTCACCCGTTCTGCCGAAGCCTGACTGGATTCGGGTCAAGGCACCGGTCTCGGCGGGCTATTTCGCCACGCAAAAGCTTATGCGCGAAAACGCGCTCCACACGGTGTGCGAAGAGGCGGGCTGTCCAAATATCGGCGAGTGCTGGGAGAAAAAGCACGCCACCTTCATGATCATGGGCGACACTTGCACGCGCGCCTGCGCTTTCTGCAATGTCAAAACCGGTCTTCCCGGTGCGCTCGATCCTGATGAACCGGGGCGCGTTGCCGAGGCAACGGCCAAGCTCGGCCTCGCCCATATCGTGGTGACGTCGGTCGATCGCGACGATCTCGCCGACGGTGGGGCGCGACACTTTGCCGACACCATTCGATCTATCCGTGCGCGTTGCCCACAGACCACGATCGAGGTTCTGACGCCGGATTTCCTGCGCAAGGATGCCGCGCTTGAGCTGGTCGCTGAGGCCCGGCCCGATGTGTTCAACCACAATCTGGAAACGGTGCCTTCACTCTATTTAGCTGTACGACCGGGTGCGCGTTATTTTCATTCGCTGCGGTTGCTGCAGCGGGTGAAGGAGATTGATCCGACAATGTTCACCAAATCCGGCATCATGGTCGGTCTGGGCGAAGAGCGGAACGAGGTCCTGCAGGTCATGGACGATCTGCGCTCCGCACAAGTCGACTTCCTCACCGTCGGACAGTATCTCCAGCCCACCCGCAAGCATCATCAAGTCAAGCGCTTCGTGCCGCCAGACGAGTTCAAGAGCCTTGAGGCCATTGCGTATAGCAAGGGCTTCCTCATGGTCGCTGCTTCACCTCTGACTCGGTCATCGCATCACGCAGGCGAGGACTTTGCGCGGCTAAAAGCTGCGCGGGCTTTCCGCTAAGCCATTCAATGCCCCAGTTCTCCACGAAACGATGCGTCCGTCACGCCGCCACCGATATGTTCAATCTGGTGGCGGACGTTGAGAAGTATCCGAAGTTCGTTCCTTTGTGCAGTGCGCTTATAGTCAAAAGTCGCGCCGAGAAAGATGGAAGAACCATTCTCGTTGCGGATATGACCGTCGCCTACAAGATCATTCGCGAGACTTTTACGAGCCGCGTCACGTTGGACCGCCAAGGCCTGAAGATCCTGGTCGAATACCTCAACGGCCCGTTCAAACGAATGCAGAATCGCTGGACCTTTTATCCGGTCGAAACAAAAGTCTGCGACGTCGAGTTTTTTATCGATTACGAGTTCAGAAGCCGAACGCTTGCTGTGCTGATGGGCGCGATGTTCGATGCAGCTTTCCGGCGTTTTGCCGGCGCTTTCGAACAAAGAGCGGATGAAATCTACGGCCGCTAGCTTTTTGCCGCGGGCGGTCGAGACTCTTCTTTTTCGGCCAGTTCCTCAAGCATGGCCAAAGCCTGCAGAACGGATTCTCGTCGTACGTTTGCCCGGCCGATGTCACCATATTTGCAATCGTGCGCAATGACGCGACCGCTGCGCGATGCGGCGCAGAAATAGACAAGGCCGATCGGCTTTCCGCGAACCGCGCCTGTCGGCCCTGCGATTCCGGTGATCGAGATTGCGAGATCAACTGAAGCGTGCGCCAACGCTCCTTTGGCCATTTCTTCGGCGCACTCGCTGCTCACCGCGCCATAGACGTCGATCGTGGCCGGCGACACACCCAGCATCTGCTGTTTCGCCCCGTTGGAGTAGGTCACGAAGCCGCGGTCGAGAACCATTGAAGAACCAGGAATTTCACTGAGCGCTGCAGCCACCAGACCGCCCGTGCACGACTCTGCTGTTGCAAGTGTCAGCCTCTTCGATTTGCAAAGCTCCAGTAAGGCTTCGGCTGCGACGAGCAATTCCTTGTCTGGCATCATTTGCCCCACGGGAGGCGGACAGTTGCCGTTGCATAGGCGACAATGCCTTCACCCCGGCCGGTGAAGCCGAGCTTTTCGCTAGTCGTTGCTTTCACGGCGACGCGCTCTGTGTCGATACGCGCGATCCTTGCAATGTTCGCGCGCATTTTGTCGCGGTGTGCAGATATGCGCGGGAATTCGCAGACGATCGTGAGATCGAGATGCGCTATTAGGCCACCACGTGCGCGTACCCGATCAACCGCGAAAATAAGAAACCGGTCGGACGAGGCGCCGCGCCACTGGGGATCGGTTGGCGGAAAATGCGCCCCAATATCGCCATCGGCGAGCGCGCCGAGGATGGCATCGGTGAGTGCATGGAGCGCAACGTCGGCATCGGAGTGCCCGGTGAGAGCTCGATCGCAGGGAATTCGGATGCCCCCTAAGGTGACGTGATCGCCGGGCCCAAAGGCATGCACATCAAAGCCACAGCCCGTGCGTACGTCACCGAGTGAAGCTCCCTGGATGGCTTCGGCGCGCGCGAAATCGTCCGGTGTGGTGAGCTTTATATTGCCTGGCTCGCCTTCAAATACGCTGACCTTCATGCCTGCCCACTCTACGAGCGCCGCGTCATCGGTGAAATCGTCGCGGCCCTGCGTGGCGGCGTGCCGGTGAGCTTTGAGCAGGGCCGGAAAGGCGAACGCCTGCGGCGTCTGCACCAGTCGGATGGAATTGCGATCGAGCGTCGTTTCAATCGTCCCCGTTCGGTCGATGCGCTTGACCGTATCGGTCACGGCTAGTCCGGGAATCGCCGCTCCGGTTTTTTCTGCAGCCGCAATTGCGCGTGCGATCAGTTCAGAACTGGCAAACGGCCTGGCCGCGTCATGGACCAACACGATGTCAGGCTCACGCGGTTCCAGGGCTTCGAGGCCAGCCCGCACCGACGCCTGGCGCGTGGCGCCTCCTGAAACGGGTGGGAGGATGTCCATACCGTCAGTCAGCGTGCGTACGAGTGTGTGGTCATCCGGCCGTATCACTGGCTGCACCAGGGAAACAGCGGAAACGCCCGTAAAGGCGGAAATGGCGCGTTGGAGGAGCGTATCCCCACCGAGGCGGCGAAATTGCTTGGGAAGATCGCCGCCCGCCCTTACGCCCTGTCCGGCGGCTACTACGACGGCTGCCACACGCGCCATAAGTTGCTCCTTGATGTCACACTGCTTTAGCGCTTTCCGGGCGACGCGGAAACGCAGTACCCACTATTCGGAATGAACAGTTTTTTGCATTGCAGCACTTGCGCTACGGAGCAAAATGGCTAATCTGTGAGCACTAAAAAGGACAGCCTAAATGGTAGGCACGAGGCCGGCGGCAGAGAAAACTAGCTACTTCCTTGGCGATCCGCTCGCCATTGGGCCCGTCGTAGTTCCAAATCGCGTCATTTTAGCCCCGATGTCAGGCATTACCGACGCACCTTTCCGTCGTCTTGCGGAGCGGCTTG
>AF_2010_repII_A1DRAFT_10000069_pt1 | contig 16154 bp, 15 predicted proteins | sample AmaForreplicIIA1_FD_9195 | JGI IMG/M metagenome (IMG submission 9195)
GCCGGCGCGGGAGATATCACTCAATGCCTTGGACCAATCAGGGCGGCGGAGGGCCGTGGGGCAGTGGCGGCAAGGGCCCGTGGGGCTCAGGGCCGCAATCACCGGGACCAACTCCGCCCGATCTAGAGGAAATCCTGCGCCGTGGCCAGGACAGACTGCGGCGCGTACTGCCAGGCGGCAACCTGGGCGGCCGCGGGCTCGCTCTCATTGCGCTCGGTGTTCTCGCGCTCTGGGGATTTTCCGGCTTCTTCAGGGTCGAGCCTGACGAGTTGGGTGTTGTGCTTCGTTTCGGGAAGGAAGTGCGCGAAGTACAGCCCGGCCTGAATTATCACTTGCCGTATCCGATTGAGACTGTGCTCACGCCAAAGGCGCTGCGCGTGAACAAGATCGACATCGGCATGCGGGTGGTCGACGACATCCGGCGTGGCGGAACAACGGTCCGCGATGTGCCGGAAGAAAGCCTGATGCTCACCGGAGACGAGAATATCGTCGACGTCGACTTTTCGGTCCTATGGAAGGTGAAGCCGACAGGTGTCGGTGAATTTCTCTTCAACATCCAGAATCCCGAAGGCACGGTGAAGGCTGTAGCGGAAAGTGCCATGCGCGAGGTTATCGGTCGCTCCGAAATCCAGCCGATTCTGACCGGCGCGCGACAGACCATTGAGACGGCCGTGCAGGACCTGATGCAGAGGACGCTCGATCACTACGGCGCCGGAGTCATCGTGCAACAGGTGCAGCTGCAGAAAGTCGATCCGCCGGCGCAGGTTATTGACGCGTTCCGCGATGTGCAGGCCGCGCGTGCCGACCTCGAACGCGCGGTAAACGAAGCGCAGACTTATGCCAACCGTGTCGTACCTGAGGCGCGCGGGCGAGTGGCGCAGATCACCCAGGCCGCCGAGGCCTACAAGCAGCAGACGGTCGCCGAAGCCGTCGGCCAGACATCGCGCTTCCTGAAAATCTACGAGCAGTACAAGAAAGCTCCGGATGTCACCCGCGAGCGTATGTATCTCGAAACAATGGAACGTGTGCTTGGCGGCACGGACAAGATCATCCTGGACTCCAACGCCGGCGGCAACGGCGTCGTGCCTTATTTGCCGCTCAGCGAGTTGTCGCGCCAACCACAGACGCGCGGCCAACCGCAGACGGGAGGCCGGCAATGAGGTTGAATTTTTTCGGTGGAATTCTAGCGGTCCTTTTCGTTGCTGCGCTGATCATCGGCTACTCGTCTTTGTTCACTGTCTATCAGACGCAGCAAGCGTTGGTGATCCGCCTGGGGCAACCGGTCCGCGTCGTGAATGAGCCGGGCCTCAACGTAAAAGCTCCCTTCATCGATTCCGTTGTTTACATCGACAAGCGCATTCTCGACCTCGAAGCGCCGCCGCAGGAAGTGATCGCCTCCGATCAGAAGCGGTTGGTAGTCGATGCGTTCGCGCGATATCGTATTCAGGAGCCGCTCCGTTTCTATCAGACACTCGGCTCAATCGCGGGTGCCAACTCTCAGCTCTCCATCCTCCTCAATTCGGCGCTGCGTAGGGTGCTTGGCGAGGTGACGTTCACGCACGTCGTGCGCGACCAACGCGCCGACCTGATGGCGCGTATCCGTGAATTGGTTGATCGTGAGGCTGCCACCTACGGCGTCCAGGTCGTCGACGTTCGTATTCGACGCGCGGATCTTCCCGAGCAGAACAGCCAGGCTGTCTATCAGCGCATGCAGACCGAACGTCAACGCGAGGCTGCGGAGTTCCGCGCGCAGGGCGCGCAACGCGCGCAGGAAATTCGCTCGCGTGCGGATCGCGAAGTCACGGTGTTGGTCGCGGAGGCGACTTCGAAAGCGGAGCAGATCCGTGGTGAGGGCGATGCAACCCGAAATCAGGTCTTCGCGGATGCCTTTAACCAGGACCAGGACTTCTTCGCCTTCTATCGCTCGATGCAGGCATACGAACATGGTCTGAAGTCGAACGATACACGGATGCTGTTGAAACCCGATTCAAGCTTTTTCCGCTATTTCTCTGATCCTTCCGGGAAAGCACGGGACAAAGCACCGTCGTCCGGCCAGGCACCAGCCCGATAGCAAGCAGCGAGTGGCATGTCGGACTTTCTGGCCGCGTTCGGACTGGTGTTCGTCATCGAGGGGTTGATATTTGCGGCCTTTCCGGATGCGGCGAAGCGAGCAATGACCAGCGTTCTGGAAACGCCTGACATCTCGCTGCGTCTCATCGGAATCGGGTCGGCTCTCGTCGGACTTATAGTGGTCTGGTTGGTTCGCGGATGAGGTGCAAATCAGCTTCGCGTGGTATTGTCTTAAAGTGCCCTTGAATCGCCTGCCGGTCGGGGCCACTCTCACTAAAGCTAACTCCCAGGAGACTCGACGCCCATGGGCGCACACTATTTCCGCTTGAGGAACCCGGTCGGCCGCGCTGGCTTGGCCATTTTAACGGCCGCAGCCATTGCCTGGCCGGCCTTCAGCTCGCCCGCGGCTGCTCGTGGGCCTGAGGGAATAGCGGATGTGGCCGAACAGGTCATAGACGCCGTGGTCAACGTATCGACCAAGCAGTCCGTCGATCTCCGAAATGGTGGCGCGATGCCACAATTGCCGCCGGGTTCACCGTTTGAGGAGTTTTTTGAGGAGTTTTTCAAGAACAAGCGTGGTCAGCCGGGCCAAAATGGGCAAAACGGGCAAAACAATCAAACGCCCACGCCGCGTCGCGTCAATTCGCTCGGTTCGGGCTTCATCGTTGATGCGGCGGGCCTCGTCGTCACCAACAATCACGTCATTGCGGACGCCGACGAAGTGAATGTCATTCTCAATGATGGAACTACTCTGAAGGCCGAAGTTGTCGGCCGCGATCAGAGAACCGACCTCGCGTTGCTCAGGGTCAAGCCGACCACGCCGCTGAAGGCGGTCAAATTCGGCGACAGTGAAAAATTGCGGCTCGGTGAATGGGTAATTGCCATTGGCAATCCGTTCAGCCTGGGTGGAACGGTTACCGCCGGGATCGTTTCGGCGCGCAACCGCGATATCCAGTCCGGACCGTACGACAACTACATTCAGACAGACGCCGCGATCAATCGCGGCAACTCGGGCGGTCCGTTGTTCAACATGAATGGCGAAGTGATCGGTGTAAACACCGCGATCATTTCGCCATCCGGCGGCTCGATCGGTATCGGATTTGCCGTTCCCTCGAAGACAGCTCTGCCGGTGATCGATCAACTGCGTGAGTTCAAGGAAGTGCGCCGCGGATGGCTTGGCGTACGCATCCAGCAGGTGAGTGACGAGATCGCCGAGAGCCTGAGCGTGAAGCCTGCGCGGGGCGCACTGGTCGCCGGCATCGACGAAAAGGGCCCGGCAAAACCGGCCGGCATCGAGCCGGGCGACGTCATCGTCAAATTTGACGGCAAGGATGTGAAGGAAATGCGTGACCTGCCGCGGATCGTTGCCGACACGCCAGTCGGCAAGGATGTCGACGTGGTGGTTATTCGCAAAGGCAAAGAAGAAACAAAGACCGTCAAGCTTGGGCGGCTTGAGGATGAGAAAAAACAGGCTTCGGTCAGCGACAAGAAAGACGGTACGCCCGAAGAAAAGCCCGTGGTGAAAAAAGCGCTCGGACTTGATCTTGCCAATCTCACCGACGATCTGCGCAAGAAGCACAACATCAAGGACAAGGTGAAAGGCGTCGTGATTACCGGCGTCGATCCGAATTCGCCCGCCGCCGAAAAGCGCCTCGCGCCGGGGATGGTCATCGCCGAAGTCCAACAGCAGCCGGTGTCGAGCGCGGCCGAACTCCAGCAGCGCGTCGAAAAGCTCAAGAAGGACGGCAAGAAAGCCGCCGTGCTGCTTGTAGTTTCGCCGGACGGCGATCCAAGCTTCGTAGCGCTCAGCCTGCAATAAGGCTATCGTTGAAATAGCTACGGCCGGGGCTGCTTGCGCCGGCCATTTGCTAATCGAGCACGTGATTGACCATGCCGTCGGCGAGTTTCGGCTCGAACCAAGTCGACTTTGGCGGCATGATTCCCCCTGCGTCGGCCACCGCCATCAGATCTCCCATCTGCGTCGGGTAGAGGGCGAACCCGATGGCCATTTCGCCGGACGACACCCGGCGCTCGAGCTCTGACAGGCCACGCGCTCCTGCAACGAAGTCGATACGCTTGTCGGTGCGCGGATCGGTAATGCCAAGCAACGGCTCAATCACGTTGCGTGCGAGGATGGTTATCGGAAGGCGGCCGATCGGATCTTGCGGGACAAGCTCCGGCCGGATTGTGAGCCGGTACCAGCGCCCGGCGAGATACATGCCGAATTCGTGTGCTGAGCGCGGGCGTACGGGCTCTTCGGAGCTTGTCAACGCAAAGCTTCCGCGCAGCTTCGCCAGAAATTGTTCGGCAGAATGACCATTGAGGTCTTTCACGACACGATTGTAGTCGAGGATGGTCATCTCCCGTTCGGGGAAGATTACCGACAGAAAATAGTTGTGCGAGCCTTCGCTACGTCGGGCCGCGGCGACACGCGCCGCCGCAGCCGAACGGTGGTGACCGTCGGCGATGTATATCGCAGGGAGGGCTTCGAAGGCGTGCGTAAGCTTATCGATCATTGCCGTGTCGGCAATGCGCCAAAGCTGGTGACGGACACCGTCGTCGGCGGTGACATCGACCTCCGGTTTGCCAGCTGCCGCCTGCGTCAGAATGGCGTCGATCTCGGGCGCATTCGGATATCCGCTCATGACCGGTCCGGTCTGCGCATTGATGGCCTCGATCTGGCGTACCCTGTCGTCTTCTTTCACCGGAGTCGTGAGTTCGTGTTTGCGGATCCGGTTGGTCGCATAATCGGCGAGTGAGGCAATGGCGGCGAGACCCGTTTGGGAATGGCCGCGCCAGGTCAACCGATAGACGTAGTAGCAAGGCTCGGCATCGCGCACGAGGATCCCGTCGGAAACCATACGCCGGAGATTTTCACTGGCCTTGGCATAAACCGAATTGTCGTAGGGATCAGTGGCCGGATCGAGATCGATTTCCGGCTTCGAAATGTGCAGAAAGCTCCACGGCTTACCCTTCGCGCGTTCGCGTGCCTCTGCGCTGGTTAGTACGTCGTACGGAGGCGCCAAAACCTCCGCCTCGCGCCCTGCAGCGGGCCGTAAGGCGCGGAATGGTTTAATAAGCGTCAAGCGAGTCTCCGTAACCGCGGGTGAGTTCTCATCGCGCCGGTGCTATCAGGATCAAATCACAACCAAGGCGGGATGATGACAACCAAGGTGGTGCTTATTGCAGGACCGACCGCCAGCGGCAAGTCGGCGCTGGCGCTCGAGGCCGCTGAGCAATTCGGCGGCGTCATTATCAACGTCGACTCTATGCAAGTGTACCGCGACCTCCGCATTATTACAGCACGTCCCACTGTGGATGACGAAAAGCGGATCCCGCACAAACTCTACGGACATGTCGACGCGGCAGAGAATTATTCCGTCGGGCGTTGGTGCCGGGATGTCGAAGCGGCCCTTGCCGAAGTCATTGCGCAAGGGCGCGTTCCCGTTCTCGTCGGGGGTACCGGGCTTTACTTCAAGGCGCTGACCATCGGCCTCGCCGCCGTGCCTTCAATTTCGGAGGCAATTCGAGCAGACGTGCGACGCCGGCTGCGTGAGGAGGGGCCGCCGGCACTTCATGCGGAACTCGTGCGGCTCGACCCCACGACCGCGCAACGCATAACGATCAATGATCGTTCGCGTATCTCGCGCGCTCTCGAGGTTGTGCTTGCAACCGGCCGGCCATTGTCGGATTGGCACCGTGAAGGCCTGCCGCCACTGCTGGATGCCGGGCGAGCCACGAAAGTCTTCATCACGTGCGAACGCAAAGAACTGGTGCGTCGCATTGAGAAAAGGTTTGCAACGATAATTGAAGCGGGCGCATTGGCCGAGGTGAGAACGCTTGCCGCGCGCGACCTCGATCCGACCCTGCCTGCGATGAAAGCGCATGGCGTGCCTTGGCTCATGCGGCATCTCGCCGGCGATATATCCCTTGATGAGGCGATTGCAGGCGCTGTAATGGATACTCGCCGCTACGCGAAACGCCAGCTCACCTGGTTTCGCAATCAGATGAAGGATTGGCCTTGGCAGACCCCGGAAATGGCAATTTCTTCACTAACGATCCAGTTTCCCCCTCCCTGATAGGCCGAATACCTCTTGACCAGGCAGCGGGGAGCCCCTATAAACCCGCGCAATGAAAGTTCAGGCGATACCCATGCTGCGCAATATTATTACTGTAGTAGCGGTTCGGGCGCTGATGCGGTCCTAGACAAGTGGCCGCTGGAAGCGTCCGGACATGGCCCGTTTCGGGCCTTTTTTATTTCCTCGGATAAGACGACGGCCATGAGAGGAAACGGCATGACACGGGAAATGACCGGCGCCGAGATGGTGATTCAGGCGCTCGCCGACCAGAACGTCGAACATGTGTTCGGCTATCCGGGTGGCGCTGTGCTGCCGATCTACGATGCGATTTTTTCGCAGAACCAGGTGCGCCATATTCTGGTCAGGCACGAGCAAGGCGCCGTGCACGCCGCAGAGGGTTACGCACGCTCGACCGGCAAAGTCGGATGCGTGCTCGTTACGTCCGGTCCCGGAGCAACCAATGCGGTCACCGGGCTGACCGACGCGCTTTGCGACTCAATTCCGATCGTCTGCATCACTGGACAGGTGCCGACGCACCTGATTGGAAACGACGCTTTTCAGGAATGCGACACGGTCGGCATCACCCGTCCGTGCACGAAGTACAACTACCTGGTCAAACGCATCGAGGATCTGCCGCGCGCCCTGCACGAAGCATTTCACATTGCCTCGAGCGGCCGCCCGGGCCCGGTTGTCGTCGACGTGCCGAAAGATATCCAGTTTGCGAAGGGTATCTATTCCAAACCGAAGGATTTCCCGCACACCGGCTACAAGCCCAGGCTCAAGGGCGACATGGACAAGATCAAGCAGGCGATCGACCTCATGGCGCACGCTAAGCGCCCGTTGTTCTACACCGGCGGCGGCGTCATCAATTCCGGCAAGGCCGCGTGTGATCTCCTGCGCGAGTTCGTAAAGCTCACCGGCTACCCGATCACGTCTACGCTGATGGGTCTCGGCGCGTTCCCGGCGGCTGATCCGAAGTGGATCGGCATGCTCGGCATGCATGGGACACTCGAAGCCAACATGGCGATGCACGATTGCGACGTGATGATTTGTGTCGGTGCGCGCTTCGATGACCGCATCACCGGTCGGCTCGATGCATTTTCTCCCGGTTCGAAGAAGATTCACATCGACATCGATCCGTCGTCGATCAACAAGAACGTGAAGGTCGATGTGCCGATCATCGGCGATTGCGCGCATGTGCTTGAGGACATGGTGCGACTTTGGCGCACCGGCGCAATCCATCCTGACAAGAAATCATTGCAGCCCTGGTGGGCTCAGATCGACAAGTGGCGTGCGCGGAAGTCGCTAGCCTATCGTTCGTCAAACGACGTGATCAAGCCGCAATACGCCCTCCAGCGTCTTTACGAGCTGACTAAAGACAGGGACGCCTACATCACGACCGAGGTTGGCCAACACCAGATGTGGGCGGCGCAGTTTTACCGTTTTAAGGAGCCGAACCGCTGGATGACCTCTGGCGGGCTTGGCACGATGGGTTATGGCCTGCCTGCCTCGGTCGGCGTACAGCTTGCGCATCCGAAATCGCTGGTGATCGACATCGCGGGCGAAGCCTCGGTGCTTATGACGATGCAGGAGTTGTCGACCGCAGTGCAGTACCGGCTACCGATCAAGGTCTTTATTCTGAACAACAACTACATGGGCATGGTGCGGCAGTGGCAGGAGCTGCTGCACGGCGGACGCTATGCGGAAAGCTACAGCGAGGCCTTGCCCGACTTCGTGAAACTCGCCGAGGCCTACCACGCGCATGGCATTCGCTGCGAGAAGCCGACCGATCTCGATCGCGCGATCAAGGAGATGATCGACGTCGACAAACCTGTGCTTTTCGATTGCGTGGTCGATCCCAAGGAAAACTGTTTTCCGATGATTCCGTCGGGACGCGCTCACAATGAGATGTTGCTCGGTGACGCCGGCATCAGCGTCGAGGAAGCCATCACCGAGGAAGGCAAAGTGATGGTGTGATGAACGCTCCCACGACAAGCCATTATCCTGCGGCGCCGACCGCACAGAAGTCGGAAACCCACACGCTCTCGGTTCTGGTCGACAACGAGCCGGGCGTGCTGGCGCGCGTTATCGGCCTGTTCGCCGGTCGCGGATACAACATCGAGTCCCTGACGGTTTCGGAAACCGAGCACCGGCAGCACCTGTCGCTGATCACGATCGTCACCACAGGTACGCCCATGGTGATCGAGCAGATCAAGAACCAGCTCGACCGACTTGTGCCCGTGCATCACGTGGTCGACATAACGCTCGCCGGCAATGCGATCGAACGCGAACTCGCAATGGTCAAGGTCAAGGGCAAGGGCGAGAACCGCGTCGAGGCGCTGCGGCTGGCGGACGCCTTCCGGGCCCGCGTGATCGATGCGACGACGGAAAGCTTCGTCTTCGAAATCACCGGGGCGAGCGAAAAAATCGAGCAGTTCATCAGTCTGATGCTGCCGCTTGGCCTCGTCGAAGTTGCGCGTACCGGCATCGCCGCCATCATGCGCGGACCTGAGGGGATGTAGGCGATGGGTCTTACCATCCTGGCGATCCCATTGATCCTCCTCGGCATATTCTTAAAGCCTTACACGGTGGACGGTTCGCGCTGCATCAGCGTCGGTTTCGCCGGTGCTTTTTGCTTCGAACAGGGCTCCAAGCTGCCGGAGGTGATTAAATACGGCTGCCTGCTCGCGGGTTTTGCGCTGATCTATGCGGGCAGGATGCAGATCAAGCGCCAGCGGGACCGACAGTAACGGAAGTCAGCGAAGGGACTTGCCCGGACTGCCAGAGCGACCTAGAAGCACCGCGACGGGGCAATTTCCGAAATTTCATCAGATTATTGGCCGAACGAAGGACCAAGAGGACCAAGTACCATGCGTGTCTACTACGATCGCGACGCCGACCTGAACCTGATCAAAGGCAAGAAGGTCGCCATCATCGGCTATGGAAGTCAGGGCCACGCCCACGCGCTCAATCTGCGCGACAGCGGCGTGAAAGAAGTTGCGGTGGCGCTGCGCAAGACCTCGGCCGGCGTGAAGAAGGCCGAAGCCGAAAAGTTCAAAGTCATGGAGGTCGGCGAGGCGGCAAAATGGGCCGACGTGATGATGATGCTGACGCCCGACGAGCTGCAAGGCGACATCTATCGCGATCACCTTGCTAAAAATATGAAGGACGACGCGGCGCTGATGTTCGCGCACGGCCTAAACGTACATTTCAATCTGATTGAGCCGCGCTCCGATCTCGATGTGCTGATGATCGCGCCCAAAGGGCCCGGCCACACGGTGCGTTCGGAATATCAGCGCGGCGCGGGCGTGCCCTGCCTGGTTGCAATCCATAAAGACGCTTCCGGCAACGCGCACGACCTTGGCCTTTCCTATGCTTCGGCAATCGGCGGTGGCCGCGCAGGAATTATCGAAACGACCTTCAAAGAAGAGTGCGAAACCGACCTGTTCGGCGAACAGACGGTGCTGTGTGGCGGCCTCGTCGAACTGATGAAGGCCGGTTACGAGACGCTCGTCGAGGCGGGTTATGCGCCGGAGATGGCGTACTTCGAGTGCGTGCACGAAGTGAAGCTGATCGTCGACCTCATCTACGAAGGCGGCATCGCCAACATGAACTACTCGGTGTCGAACACCGCGGAATACGGCGAGTATGTTTCCGGTCCGCGCGTGATCACACCCGAGGTCAAGGCCGAAATGAAGCGCGTCCTGGCCGACATCCAGTCCGGCCGATTTACAAGAGATTGGATGCTGGAAAACAAGGTCAATCAGACCTCGTTTAAGGCCACGCGCGCCAAGCTCGCCGAACATCCGATCGAGCAGGTAGGCGCCAAGCTGCGCGACATGATGCCCTGGATCAAGCAGCGCGCTCTGGTGGACAAGAGCAAGAACTAGTTTGCTGGTGAGGTGGCCCGGCTCGTCCCGGCCATTTTACTATTTCTTTCCAGCGCGTTCCCACAACCACCTTGCGGCGCTGTCCGGCGTGTCGGCGCCATTCGAGGCGCGCGCATTTGCTTCGCGCATGGCTGCCACATCGATTGAGTCGACCAGAGGTTTCAGCGCGGCGAGCAATTTGTCGTCTTTGGCGCGTTTGGGCGAGACCAGCAAAATCGCGTCGTAAGATGGGATCGCGTGCTTGAGGTCGGCAAGCACAGCGAGGTCGTAAGTCGCGATCTGGCCATCGCTCGTATAGGCGGCGATCACGTCGACCTCGCCTTGGCTAACTGCCCTGTACATGAATTCCGGCTGCATTTGTCGCTGCGTGCGAAAATTCAGTCCATAAGCGGACCGCAGCAAGGCCCACTCAGGTCTCGCAAAAATCTCATAGTCACCGGCGATGCTGAGTTCACTTGCATGAGCTGCCAGATCGGCGATCGAGCGAATATTCAGAGCGTCGGCCTTCTTTCTTGTCATCGCCAACGTGTAGGCATTCTCGAATCCGAGGGGCCCAACCATATGAATGTGCGGTGTCGTTGCGAGCCACTGGGAGAGCTCTGAGAGCATCGCCTCGCGCGCCGGCACATCTTTGCGCTGCATGCGATTGGTCCAAAGCGTGCCGGAGTAATCGACCGCGACATCGACTTCGCCCGAAGCCAGTGCATCGAACAGCACGTTGGATCCCAATCCGACGCGGCGTTCGGCAGTAAGTCCGACCGCTTCGAGGCGCTGCTTGATCAAGGCCGCCAGCACATGTTGCTCGGTAAACGTCTTTGCGCCGATCACATATTCGCCGTGCGGGCGCGCGAGTCCGGGAAGCAATGCGGCTAACGTCAGGGCAACGAGACCCGAAGCTCCGAGCAAAGTGCGCGCACTGCTTCGGCGGGTGACGCCGGCTTGCATCAGCGCCAGCAGCTGATCGACAGCGAGCGCCAGAACGGCTGCCGCGACGCATCCGAAAATGACGAAGACCCAATTCTGAGTTTGCAGGCCCGTGAATATGTAATTGCCAAGACTTGTCTGGCCAATTGGTGTTGCGAGCGTTGCAGTGCCGATAACCCAGACAGCGGAGGTGCGAATTCCCGCCATGATGACCGGCAAAGCCAGTGGCAGCTCGATGTCACGAAGCAGCTGCCATGGCCGGACACCAACAACTCGCGCAGCCTCGCTTAAGCGTGCGTCGACGCCATTAAGTCCGGTGACTGTGTTGCGCAGGACCGGAAGCATTGAATACAGCGCAAGCGCCAGCACCGCAGGAAGAAATCCGAGGGCCGAAAAGCCCCTGCCGAACGCGCGTTCTGACAAGGCGGCAATCGCCAGTAGCAATGGGTAGAACAAGGCCAGAAGTGCAAGCCCGGGAATGGTTTGCACCACACTTGCCGCCCCGAGCAGAACCGCCCGGAGAAGGGGCCTGTGCCTCGAGGCGATGGCAATGGGCAGGCTGATGCCGAGCCCAATGGCGAGTGCGGTGAGGCTCACCAGCACATGGCTTCCAAGATAGTCCGGTAACCGCGACCATGCGTCGGCGAGGCGGGCGTCAAAGGTCATCGGCGGGGATGATGGCACGCAAGGCTATGGCGCGGAACTGGGGAATTCCCGAAGGGCCGGAGGCATGTCCTTGGTTAACATTAGAAAAATCGTGTCGGCGGTGACCCAACACCTTGCAATGACCGTTTGATTACAGTCTTATGACGGCGGGCCGTGCGCTGGGGAAAAGAGAGGATCGCAGCCGGGCAGGGCCGTCTTGGCCATGTTGTCCGTTGCGTCCGCACTGCTCAGCCGACTAGCGCCCGCCGAGGCGATCTCGCGCCGCGATGCTTTGGCGCTCGCCCTCATCGCACTTTTGCATCTCAGCGCGCTCGTCGTGATGACCGCGACCGAGCTNGATCTGGCGACCAAGGTGACTTTCCTAGTCACCTGGGCGCTGTTGAATTTTTTCTGGCTGGCCTTGCTGCGGCGACCTTCGATAGCGGCTTTGCTCTCGCTCGCGATGGTCGTCGCGCTGATCCTGCTGTCGCAGTTCAAGTATGACAAGTTGATGATGACGGCGAACTTCGTCGATCTGATGGTCATCGACCCCGATACGTCGGCCTTTCTTTTTACGATCATGCCGCGCTTGCGCGGGCCGGTCGTCGTGGGTGTGCTGGTGGCAATTCCGCTGCTGACGCTTCTTTTGCGCATTGATCCATTCCGCATTCGTCTGCGCACGAGTGCGCTCGGCGGCACCCTATGCATGGGCGCGCTGGTCGTCTTGTCGATGGCCTATCCCGCCGACCTTTACGGCGAATTTTTCAACCGGGACTATGTGTCGAAGTTCGCCCGCTCCGGCGTCGATGCGATTTACGAATTCGCAACCCACGGCCTTCTGGAATCTGACGCTGTCGTCACCGACCGGTTGAAGGCGCCTGCCGCGGCGTGCAATCCAGCCGGGAAACTCCCGCACATCATTCTGCTCCACGACGAGTCGAGCTTCGACATAACCGCTGCGCATGGCATGATCGTTCCACCAGGCTATCAGCGACATTTCCAGTCGTTCGACGGTGTCCCGCGTAAACTCATCGTCGAAGGTGCCGGCGGTCCGAGCTGGTTTACCGAATACAATGTGCTGACTGGTTTGTCGGCGCGCTCCTATGGCCGCTTCGCCACATCGGTGACGCGCATTGCCTCGGGTCACGTCGCACGCGGCTTGCCGAACGCACTCAGCCGATGTGGTTACAAGACTTTCAGCCTGTATCCCTTCTACGGAGCGTTTCTTGGTTCACGCGGCTTTCAGACGACCGCCGGTATCGAGCGATACCTCGATATGAGAGACCTGGGTACGCGCGGGCTCGAGCGCGACAGTTTTTACTTCGACCAGGCGACCAACATCATCGCGCGCGAACATCGCAATGGTCCTTTATTCCTGTTTGTCTACACGGCCGCCAATCATTTCCCGTGGGACTTCACCTATCGCCCGGAAATCACGCCGAACTGGCGCGCGCTCGGCAATGCTCCGAATATCGACGAATACATTAGGCGGCAGACGTTGAGCGCGCAGGATTATTCCGCGCTGCTTGCCCGACTCAGGCATGACTTTCCAACCGATTCGTTCCTGATAGTTCGCTTTGGCGATCATCAGCCAGAATTTGCATACCGTATCATCGACCCGTCGCTCGGCGAGGCAGCCATTGCACGGCTGCTCGAAACCTTCGATCCGCGCTACTACACGAGTTATTACGCGATCGACACGGTGAACTACAGGCCTGTCGATCTGTCGTCGGCGCTCAAGACCCTCGATGCACCTTATTTGCCCTTGCTGGTGCAGGAAGCGGCGGGCGTGCCACTTGATCCGTCTTTCGCCGAACAGAAGAACATTCTGCGGCGCTGTCACGGGCTATTCTACCGCTGCGCCGGCGGAGCCGAGGCGCGCCGGTTCAACCGTCTGCTGATCGACGCGGGGCTCATCAAAGGGCTCTGACAAGCGGGCTTTGCAAGTTCCCGCCGTCCGGATAGTTTGCCAGTCAAGAATATGCGGGAGAGGAAACATGGCGGAAAGCGCCGCCGTGGCTGCGTCCAATATTTACACTACGCGCACATCAGACGCAGCAGTCGCACTCGATGACGTTGTAGTCGCATTCCCCCTGGCGGACGGAGGTGTTTACACGGCTGTCGAACGTGCGACACTTCATGTCGCTGATGGCGAATTCGTTGCGATCGTCGGGCCCACTGGATGTGGCAAGTCGACTTTGCTCAACGTCACTGCCGGCCTGCTTGCGCCGGCCGCAGGTGCCGTCAATATTTTCGGCCGTTCGCTGTCTTCGTTGAATCGCCAGGCAGGCTATTTGTTTCAGGCCGATGCACTCTTTCCCTGGAAGACCGCGGTCGAGAACGTCGCAATAGGCCTCGAGACATCCGGCACGCCTGCGGCCGACGCTCGTGGACGAGCGAAGGAATGGCTGGCGCGTGTTGGGCTCGCCGCATTCGCGGATCGCTATCCGCATATGTTGTCCGGCGGCCAGCGGAAGCGCATCGGCTTGACCCAGGTATTAATCCGAGATCCAAAAATCCTGCTTATGGATGAACCATTCGGGCCGCTCGATGCGCAGACGCGGCAGATCATGGGCAACCTGCTGCTCGATCTATGGACCGCCGATCGCAAGGCGGTGCTTTTCGTGACCCACGATCTGGAAGAAGCAATCGCGCTCTCCGATCGGGTGGTCATTATGTCGGCGGGACCGGCAGCGCGCATCATTGGGGACTGGCGCGTCCCCCTCGCGCGTCCGCGCGATACATCAGAGGTCAAGCTCGATCCGGTGTTCCATGAACTCCATCGCGACATCTGGCAAAAGCTGAAAGCCGAGGTGCTCAAAGGTTACGCCCAAAGCGAGCGAGCCTGATGCAGATGGAATTTTATTGGGCTAGCTTTGTTCGTCCTGACGCTGCCCCGACAACATCATAGGGAGAAACGCAATGCCGGGATTACGTTACATTTTCGCCGTCGCAAGTGGCGCTATACTGCTGGCCGGAAACGCTTTTGCGGCCGACCCCTTCACGCTGAGTTCCTCGTCCTTCAAGGACGGAACCCTGTTGCCGAAGAAGATGGCTGGCGACAACAAGACCAATCCGAACTGCGTGGGTGAAAATGTCTCACCGGCTTTGGAATGGAAGAATCCACCCGCCGGCACATTGAGCTATGCACTCATCATGACAGACCCTGAAGGCCGCGGCGGCCTCGGTGTCGACCATTGGCACGCGTATGGCATACCTGCGTCGGTTACCTCTTTTGCAGAGGGCGAAACCAGCAAACCGTCCGATAAGTACGTTGGTGGTAAAGGAACTGCGGGCAAGGATTTCTACTTGGGGCCGTGCACACCGCCAGGTGCACCCCACCACTATACATTCATCATCGTGGCGACCGATCTCGATCCGAAAGCGCTCCCGCCAGGTCTGACCAGGTTGGAATTGCTGGAAAAGCTCAACGGTCACACCAAGGGCGCCGCAGGCATAGTCGGCCTGTTCCGCAACCCTTACTAACGTTCTGCTAAGCGCGTGCAACGAGGAGGATTTTGATCGCAATGTCCCGCATCAATCTCCTCCTGTTGCAGGTGCTGGTGGCGGGAGTGAGTATTGCACTTTGGTATGTGCTCACCACCTATCCCATTTTCGGTAAATTACTCCTGCCGCCATTCTTCTTTTCCAATCCGGTTGATGTCGCAATACAGATCGTCGCCTGGTTCGCGAGCGGCGTTATTTGGAAACATCTCTGGGTTACACTGATCGAATCGATCCTCGCATTCGTGATCGGCTCGATCGGTGGCGTGCTGGTCGGATTCTGGTTTGCACGCCAGCCGCGGACGGCCGCAGTGTTCGATCCCTACGTGAAAGCGATAAATGCACTTCCGCGCGTGGTTCTGGCGCCGATCTTCGCGCTTTGGCTCGGTCTCGGCATCTGGTCGAAGGTCGCGCTGGGTGTCACGCTCGTTTTTTTTATTGTCTTCTTCAACGTCTACCAGGGCGTCAAGGAAGTCAGCCCAACCGTGCTGGCGAACGCACGAATGCTTGGCATGAGCGAGCGGCAGCTGATGCGGCACGTCTATTGGCCGTCGGCGTTGTCCTGGATGTTCTCTTCGCTGCACACGTCGGTGGGCTTTGCCGTGGTGGGCGCGGTCGTGGGCGAGTACCTCGGCGCGGCGGCCGGCCTCGGCTATCTCATCCAGCAGGCCGAAGGGGTCTTCGACGTCGGGGGTGTTTTTGCAGGCATGTTTGTGCTCGCGGCTTTCGTGCTTCTGATCGACGGCGTCGTCAGTATTGCCGAAAAGCGTCTTCTGGTCTGGCGGCCGACGGCCGTTGACAGCAGGCTCTAGGCATCCTTGCAACTCTGGCCTATCGTCGCGCCCGAATTGGCCTGGGAAGAGGCCTTGTGCAGAAAACGGAGGACATCATGCCCACTTTGTTCCGGCGGCTCGCCGCGACATTGGCCGCGCTCTTGTTGACGAGTGGCCTCGCGCTTGCGCAGTCCAAAATCACCCTCGCCGTCGGCGGCGGTTCATGCCTGTGCTACCTGCCCACGATGCTGGCGCAGTCGCTCGGCGAA
>AF_2010_repII_A1DRAFT_10000070_pt1 | contig 16065 bp, 16 predicted proteins | sample AmaForreplicIIA1_FD_9195 | JGI IMG/M metagenome (IMG submission 9195)
ACCCTTGCAAGAAAGCCTTGGCAGACGCCGGCGTCTCGGGCCGTGACATCAACGAAGTCGTACTGGTCGGCGGCATGACCCGCATGCCGAAGGTCATCCAAGTCGTCAAAGACTTTTTCACCAAAGAGCCACATCGTGGCGTGAACCCGGACGAAGTCGTTGCGATCGGTGCCGCTATCCAAGGCGGCGTGCTCAAAGGCGACGTGAAAGACGTCCTTCTGCTCGACGTTACTCCGCTCTCCTTGGGCATCGAAACACTCGGCGGCGTCTTTACGAAGTTGATCGAACGCAATACCACCGTGCCGACCAAGAAGAGCCAGATCTTTTCGACGGCAGCCGACAGTCAGACCGCCGTCACGATCCGTGTCTTCCAAGGCGAACGGGAAATGGCGAACGATAACAAGCTGCTCGGCCAGTTCGATCTTGTCGGCATTCCCCCGGCTCCTCGCGGCATGCCGCAGATTGACGTCACCTTCGACATCGATGCGAACGGCATCGTGCACGTATCGGCCAAGGACATGGCAACGCAGAAGGAACAGTCCATCAAGATCACCGCGTCCAGCGGACTGAGCAAAGAGGAAGTCGAGAAGCTCGTCAAAGAGGCCCAGTCGCACACCGAAGACGACAAAAAGCGCCGCAAGGCGGCGGAGGCCAAGAACCAGGCGGACAATCTGATCTATCAAACGGAGAAAAACCTGACCGAACATGGAGACAAGGTGCCCGCTGAAGAAAAAGCGAAGATTCAGGAGGCAGTCGCAGCCCTGAAAAAAGCGATGGAAGGCAACGATACTTCTGCTATCGAGTCCGCGACACAGACCCTGATGTCGGCTTCCCACAAGCTTGCCGAGGAGATGTATAAGAAAGCCTCCACCGCATCCGGTGCCGGAGCCTCTACATCTGGCGGCAATGGGGCCGGTGAAACTAAAACGGACGAAAAGGTCGTCGACGCAGAATTCGAAGAAGTAGACAAGGACAAGAAGTAAGCTACAATACCAGCAGAAAGACCGAGTTCCGTTCACGAGCGGAACTCGGTCTTTCTGCGCTTCTTATTGAGCACCGTGGCAGCAGTGAGCAAACGCGATTATTACGAAACTCTCGGCGTCGAACGGAACGCGTCCGACGATGAGTTAAAGAAGGCGTATCGGAGACTGGCCCGCGAGCATCATCCTGACCTGCATACCGGTGAACAGCAGAAGAAACGCGCTGAAGAAAAGTTCAAAGAGATTAACGAAGCCTACGAAACGCTCAGCGACCAAGAAAAGCGGCGACGATACGATATGTTTGGGCATGCCGGCACCCAGCAAGGAGCCGGCTTTGAAGGGTTCAGCGGATTCGGTGGTAGCGGATTCGGCGATGTCTTCAACGACATCTTCGACGATTTCTTCGGTGGGCAGCGCGCAGCAACCGTGCGGAGCGCGGCAACGACCTCCAATACAACCTCGAACTGACCTTCGAGGAATCCGTCTTCGGGAAAGAAGCCAAGCTTAAAATCCCTCGTTGGGAAACTTGTGGCGATTGTCAGGGAACCGGCGCCAAGTCTGGAGCCGTCAAGACTTGTCCTAGTTGCAAGGGCGCGGGGCAGATCCGCCTGCAGCAGGGGTTTTTCAGCATCAGCCGCCCATGCGGACAATGCGAAGGGTCCGGCCGAATTGTGATCGAGCCTTGTCCTACCTGCCAAGGACGACAACGGAATTACCGCGAACGCACCATTGCAGTCCATATCCCGGCCGGTATCGAATCTGGCATGCGGCTGCGCCTCGCGAACGAAGGCGAGTCGGGTTTGAACAACGGACCTCCGGGTGATCTCTACGTCGCGATTACCGTCAAGCCTCATCCCATCTTCCAACGAAAAGGGCATGACATCGTCTGCGAGATCCCCGTCCATATGGTGACCGCCGTGATGGGTGGCAAGATCGAAGTCCCTACCCTGAAAGGCAACACAGTGATCAAGATTCCCCCCGGCACACAGCACGACAAGGTCCTTCGACTCAAAGGACTCGGCATCCCGAGTCTTAAGGGCCATAGTACCGGCGACCAGCAATTTATCATCAAGGTTCAGATTCCTACGAAGTTGACCGCACGCCAAAAGGAATTGCTCGCGGAATTTGCGAAGGAAAGCGGTATGTCGATGGATGCCGAGGGAGACGGGTTCTTCGACAAGATGAAAACCTTTTTCGAATAGTCTCTCCCTTCGTCGTCTCGCACACGCGACCATCGCGATTCATGCCGACGTTCTACATCCCTCCTGAGGCCATCGCTCCACCTAGTATCCGGATTTCCGGTCCGTTGCTGCTTCACTTGCGTGAGAGTCTCCGGGTTCATCGAGGTGAGTCGCTGACACTCACCGACCATGATGGCACCAGATATCACGTGGAGGTCACGGATATCACGTCACAGGTGATCCACACTCGCATCGTTGGCCAAGAAACCGCCCCTCCGCGCGAGACCCCACAGATCGTGCTCGGGCAAGCCCTTCTGAAGGGTGAAAAAATGGACTGGGTGCTGCAGAAGGCAACTGAACTCGGGGTCGACAGGATCGTTCCGCTCGAAACCCGTTACAGTGTCGTGAAACCAAATCCGGGGCGTATCGATCATCAAGGGACCAGATGGCACCGCATCGTGTTGGAGGCCGCACAACAATCGGAACGATGGGCGATTCCGACGGTGTCGAAGCCAACGACGCTTGCACAATTCTGCGATCAACACTCAGGGGCCACGATGAAAGGGATCCTGTCGGAACGAACCAAGGGTTCCTCCCTCACTTCCCTCGCGCTTCCCCGCGAGCCTGGTCACGTGATTGCCCTAGTGATTGGTCCAGAGGGGGGCTGGACACCAGAGGAGCAGCAATTGGCTCAGGACCGTGGCTTCATCGCATTAACGCTGGGGGAACGGATTCTTCGATCAGAGACAGCGGCGCTCGCCGCGCTCACCATTCTTCAATCAAGACTCGGTGGATTGGGATAGACACGAGCTTACCGAGCGGTCGAGAGACGAACGATGGTGCCCTTCTCGCCAGTCGCCCAGCCGTGCAGGGCGTCGGGGAACGAGAGTCCGAAGAGTGAGACCTTGGCAATGCTTCCTCGTTCGACCCAGGTAAAGCCGCTGTCCACCGTGTGGTACACCAGGCCCCGCTCTCCCACAATCCACCCGGTCCGAGGATCGGTGAATCGGACACGCAACAAATCCGTGAGCTTCGTGCAGTTCTTCACGCAGGGGAGCGTCCGATCCATCCATCGGCCGCCTCCGTCGGTCGTATGAAACATCGCGCCCGCGTTACCGACCACCCAGCCAGTTGAAGGATCCGAGAAATACACATCGAACAAGGTGACCGCGCCTTGCGTCTCTTGCGCAACCCATGTCGCGCCCCCGTCTTCCGTCGCGAGTACTGTGCCGATGGCACCCACCGCCGTTCCACGCTTTTCCGTGACAAATTGAACTGCATACAAGGCGGCTGTCGTCGCACTCGCTTGGTCGATCCAGTGACTCCCCCCATCGTTCGTATGAAGGATCGTCCCGTTGCCACCAACCACCCAGCCCTGTGTCGGCGACACGAATGAGATTCCGTACAATGGCACCTGGGTATCGACCGGCTGTGGCGCCCACGTGTCTCCTCCATTGACGCTGTGACGGATCGTGCCGTTCGCTCCGACGAGCCACCCCTGCTTGTCGTCGACGAATAAGACCCCCGTCAACATCGCCGTGGTCCCGCTCGAGACCTTCCTCCATTTCTCTCCCCCATCGAGAGTTTTGAGAACAGTCCCGCCCGATCCGACAGCCCAACCCATACGAGGATTGCGAAAATACACATTCATCAGCGTCACTTCCGTCCCGGATTTTTGTACGGCAAAGGAGAGGGGAGATTCTCCAGCAATCGTCAGACGCCCAGGTAGGATGGAGATCAGAAAGGTGAAGCCGAAAGCAGCCAGGAGACCTGCAACTACCAGAAACTGTCGACCCCAACCATTCATGCTAATCGTTGGTGCTGCCTTCCGGCCTCACCTCGAAAAAACTTTGGTCGGGAAAACCTTTCGCTTCAATGGTAAAGATGCCAGCTTCCATCGTCAGCCACTTCTTCGGTGTGCAACAGGTTCCATCGGGCAAGATGTCCCATGAGCCACGGCGCACAACCAGAGGGCCAGTTGAGAGATCTGGATTGAACTCACCTGGCGTTCCGATCCCGAAGAGATGACGACGCGGAACACGAACTTTGATCTCTGTGTCAATCCATGAGACGACAACTGCCGCCACGTTGCTAAAGAGCACTTCAGTCCGTGACACATTTTCCTCAAGAGTAGTACTATTCCGCTTGTAAATGTCCTTGGTCATGCCCATCTTGCTCGCCTCAGTGGTTTTGAGAAAATTTCCAAACCCTCTGCCTTGGATCGTTACCACCTCATCAAGTCCCGCCGAATGGGGACTATACGACTCGATCTTCGGCGTTACCACGGTGAAAGTTCCGGCTTCTGTTGAGATGAGCCTTTTCTCATCACAACAGCTCCCATCCGGTTTGGGCTTGGCACTTCCCCTCGTCACCACAACTGGTCCGCTCTTCGCACTGAAGGGAACCCACACATCAATTCGGTCGTCATGCCATCGGTAGATCACCGCAGGCACGCCGCCGATCTCAACACGATTGTCCCCTGTATCGAAGTCGGCAAAGTTGAACGGCGTGGATCCGCTCTCGGCATAGGATCCAAAATGCTCCCCGCTAATTCTGAGTAATGTTCCGATGGGTCCGCTGCCCGGGGAGATTCCAGTCGCCGTTGGAAGCAACACCGCAAAGGTTCCCACAGTCCGATCCTGTCCACGATTCTTGAGCACCACTGGTCCAGTTTCCGCATCGGAAGGCACATGGACGACGATCGTATTGTCGGACCACAGGGCCACAGCAGCAGCATGCCCGCCGAAGCGGACACCATCGCCGGCTTGTCTGGAAGCACCAAACCCTTCGCCGAACAGCACCACCTTCGTGCCGGTCGGCCCCTGCAACGGATCCATCCGCACCGTAGGAATGATCGTAAGCGGCATCGCATTGCTCAGCGCATGACGGACCGGCGCACAGCAGGATCCGTCCGGAAGCGGATCAGACGAGGCCAACCGCACGACAACATCACCGGATTTGGCATTGGCCGGGACCTCAACCTCGATCTTTTCATCTTTCCATCGGCGAGGCCTGACGACAACTCCCCCAATGACAACGTCGTTGACCCCGAACATCGTGTTGGGATCGCGGGACCCGGCCGTGATCCCGAAATGCTCGCCGGAAATCTCAATCGAATGACCCGGCTCAATTGAGGAAGGGGTGACGGCCGTGATCCTGGGCAGAACAAGTGAAAACGTCCCGGCGACTAGCGTTTTCTTTCCAATACGGACTTCCACGGGGCCGGATTGAGCCTGAAACGGAACTTTGACTTCGATCAGATCCTGTTCCCACCGTTGAATCAATGCCGGCACACCGGAAAAAGTCACACGATTGAACTGCACCGATCGAAAGGACCCAAACCCTTTCCCGCCGATGGATACCGTGGCACCCGGCGTCGCAGTCGACGGGGTCAACTGCATAGTCGGCGGGGTGGCGGCCCACAACCCACAGGGCATGGTCCCCAAAAGAATGGCACCCCCGATCAGGGTGAAGAGTGCCTTCATGGTCGTACTCCTGGACATCATCGAAAACATCGACCCTGGCGTGGCACGAGAACCCCACGCACCGGATTCTGGCAGGGCAAATCGGGGGTATAACGTGAAGCGAGGGACGTTCGGACTATAACAAGCGGTTTTTTCGGGTGTCAAGCCGACCACACCGCAGGCGGCCGAGATTCCATGTATCAGGCGATGGAGAGAATCACTTCGATTTCGACTGGAGCGCGGCGAGGCAACTCGGCCACCCCAACAGCCACTCGTGCATGATGTCCTGACTCACCCAAAATAGCGACTAAGAGATCCGATGCTCCGTTCAGTACTTGTGGCTGCTCAACAAATCCTTCCGCAGACGCAACGTGGCCCACGATCTTGACAACACGACCGATTCGATCAAGGCTTCCCAACTCATGCTTTGCGATGGCGAGAGCGTTTAATACGCAGAGCTTGGCCGCCTCCATCCCTTCGTCTACTGTCAGATCTCGCCCCAGCTTGCCTGAAAACGCCAGTTGGCCATCTCGCATTGGAAGGACTCCGGAGAGAAAGAGTAGATCACCGACCCGGACAGCGGGAACATACGTTGCAACTGGCTGCGGGGGAGGAGGCAGCCCCAAACCGAGTGCTTTGAGTTTGGCTTCATACGACATGATCGCTCCGAACCTCATCCAGGTCGCAAGGCATCGAGAAAGCTGTCCCCAACGGCCAAGGGTTCACCACGAAGCGCCTCCACGATAGTTTGACCGAGATCCGCCGCTGTCGATCTGATACCGAGATTCACTCCCTCGGCGAGTTTCGGACCACTCACCAGCACCGGCACATATTCACGCGTAGGACCCTGATGGACCTTCCTGGAATCGCGCCCGTGATCGCCGGTCACGACGAACAGGTCGCCAGGACGAAGCTGTCCGAGCAGAGAAGGAAGTCGTCGATCAAAATCGTGTAGGGCGTCAGCCGACGCGGTCTCATTGGATTCGAGCACATCCAGTCCGACATAAATCAATCCGCGAGGGACCTTGTTCAGCATCCCTTTTACGTCCTCAAAGAGCCTCGTCCAGTGAGCCTGCGGAATGGTGCGCGTCAAGCCTCGACCATTAAACAAGTCGCCGACTTTGCCGACCCCGGTGAGGATTTGACCGGCCCGATTCAGTACGTCGAGCATTGTTGTGCCAGTAGGCTCGATCACGAAATCCCGTCGTTGGTGGCTGAACCGGACCTCTCCCTTCTCTCCCGTCAGTGGATGGGCAGCCACCCGCATGATACCCCATGGCTCTCTGAGCAATTTCCTCGCCTCACGACAGAGTTGCTGTAATGCCTCAGGAGGCATGACAGCCTCATGGGCGGCAAGATGACAGGTCCTTCGACCGTCGGTCCAGACGATCAGCGCACCCGACGCGAGATGATCATCACCGTGGTCATGAAGAATCGATCTGGATGAGGCCACTCTATTTCCGAGCAACTTTCGGCCGCCGACTTGCTCGAGGTTCGCGAGAAGTTGCTGAGGAAACCCGTTCGGGTACGTGCGGCCGACATTTGCCTCCGTGTAGCCGTTCATCTCCCAATACCCCCCCAGCGAATCGACCTCGCTGGATAAAAAACCGAGCCGGCCGAAACAGCCTTCCGGCTGAGCCATCGCGTGCACGCCTGGAATCGAGGTAATATGGCCGAGCCCCAGCGCCTCCATCGTCGGGAGATGCAGTCCGCCCGCTCCCTCAGCGAGGTGCACGAGTGTGTTGGTGTCCTCGTCACCGTACTCGGCCGCGTCCGGCATCGCCCCGATTCCGAACCCGTCGATCACGATAAGAATGACGCGATTCATCCTACACGCACTATAGAGGAGTATTGAGAACCTGTGCAAACAGCTTCATCGCAGAGGTAAACGAGATAGACAGTGGATCCGCAGGTCATATCAGAGCCGGCTGACCCGCCATCCTGGAAGTCCGGTGCTACGAGGCATTCCGCTTTGCCACTTCGATCAGAAATGCATTAAGCCGCTGTTCTGAGTCTCCCGACATGACTTTGAACTCAACGCCGAATTCACGCCTGGTCGCCCAACAGATTTTCCCCAGCTCCACAGATATTGGCGTCGCCTGCCCTAGTACCGTAATTTGGAGACTGACGGATTCCCCCACCGTGGCCATGCCCTCGGCCTCGATGGCGCAGCCGCCACGGGACAGATTGAACGTCGTCCCCTGCACCTCCTTGTTCTCCATTGAGCAGATCACAGGACATTGGATCTCAAACCGGATATCCTTCCGTACGGGAAAAATATGTTACCCCCTTCGCCTCGTAGCCGACCATTCCTCCAGAATCTTCAAACTCGCACTTGTCCCGATGCGATCGGCTCCCGCCCGTAGCATCTCGAGCGTTGTCTTCCAATCTCTTATACCACCCGACGCCTTCACCTTCGCGTTCCCGGCCACTGCCTGCTTCAACAGTCGCACATCTTCGACTGTCGCGCCGCCGACCGCAAATCCGGTCGACGTTTTCACGTACTCGGCACCAGCTTCGACGACGAGCCGGCAAGCCGTTCGTTTCTCCTGGCTGGTGAGATAACAGGTTTCCAGAATCACTTTGTGCTCCACGTTGGATGTGGAACGCACCACCTCAGCGATATCTTGCCGGACATAGTCATGATCACCCGACTTCAACCGACTGATGTTGATGACCATATCCAGGATCTTGGCGCCACAAGCGACGGCTTCGAGAGCTTCTGCCACCTTACTCTTTGTCGTGTGCCCGCCCAAGGGAAATCCAATGGGAATCCCGACGCGAATGCCGGAGTCTGCGACGGCCTTTACCGCTTCCTCCACATAACAGGGCGGAACAAAAACGACCAGAAAGCCGAATTGCATCGCCTCGTGGCACAGACGCAACACATCTTGTTTCGTCGCGTCGGGTCTGAGCATCGTGTGATCGATCAGGGCGGGCAGGTTCGCGTCATGACTTGTCATGGAGGTCTCTTATAGCAGGACTGTTCGGAGAGATGAAGAAGAATCGCGAAGGAACCCCCTGCATGTTTACGTGCCCGGATGCGTCGCACGCCTGAATGGTCGCTTTTGGTACTTCTCCACTGCCTCATTGTGCTCGGCCAGTGTCACGGAGAATTGATGTGTGCCATCGTTGCGTGACACGAAATAGAGGGCGCGTGAGTTCGCGGGATAGAGTGCGGCGCGAATCGCCTCGACCCCGGGGTTCGCAATCGGCCCGGGTGGCAATCCAGCCCAACGATACGTGTTGTACGGACTTGGACTCGAGAGATCCTTCTTCCGAAGATTCCCGTCGAAATTCGGCAGGCCGTAAATCACCGTCGGGTCGCTTTGGAGCGGGATGCGTTTCTTCAGGCGATTGTGAAAGACCGCTGAGATCTCAGGACGTTCGTCACCAGAACTGGTTTCCTTTTCGATCACGGAGGCCAACGTCAGTACTTCGTGCAGCGTCATCTTCATTTCCTGTGCCCGCACCTGGAGATCGGCACCGAACACCTGGCGGAGATGGTCAACCATAGCGGCTACGACCTCTTTCGGCTTCACCTCACGCGGAAACTTATACGTATCGGGATAGAGATATCCTTCCAACGTGTCTGCCCTGATCCCAAGGGCTGCAATGAGCGCCTTGTCACTTGTAACTCGCACAAACTCTTCACGGCTAGAGATACCGTGTTGCACCATGACATCGGCGATCTGAGAGATTGTCAGCCCTTCGGGAATCGTGATCGGATGAAGCACCACCTGGCCTAGAAGTAGTTTCGACAAGATTTCCGCTGGAACCATGCTGGGGTTCAATTCATATTCGCCCGCATGAATCTTTCGCTCCGCGGACTGTGACTTGCCGAACAGGACAAACACCACCCGGCTCTTAATCAGTCGTTCCCGCTCAAGCAAGGCTGCCACTTGTTGAAACGTCGCACCGTCCGGAATCACGACGATTTTTGAGGGAGGATGTTCCTGTGAGGGAACGGCGGGCCCTTCAGCCCACCGAATCACCTGATATGCCGCCATGCCGAGAGCGATGACCGCGGCCAGCAGAAGACCCAGAATGACCTTGAGTTTCATCAGACGTCTCTATGGTCGTCGAATCAGCACCAGTCTCAGTCCCAGCTTCTGTCGTTCTGGCCGATTCCAGACTCGTCAAATAACTTTGAAGCAGCAGCGTGGCTGCCACACGGTCCACCGTCCCCTTCCGCTTTTTCCGGCTGACGTCGGCAGCGATCAGGAAATCTTCCGCTGCTTTCGTCGTCATTCGTTCATCCCAGAAGACAATAGGAACGGAAATACCCTCTTTCAGCTTCGCCGCGAACTGACGCATGGCCTGGCTGGCCGGACCTTGGCGACCGTCCAACTGCAACGGCAAGCCCAGGACCACCTTCCCTACCTCGTGCGACTGAACCAGGGAGGCAATGTGGGCGATATCCCGATCCAGCGTGCGCCGCTCAAACGTTTCGAGCGGCTGCGCCGTCCACCCGAGTTCATCGCTCAGAGCGACACCGATCCGCTTCGTTCCGTAATCCAGTGCGAGAATGCGACTCACCATGAGTTTACCGCTGGAGGGAACTTTCGACTAGGCCAAAGACTTTTTCCAACGCGGCATCCAACCGGGAAGGATCCTTGCCCCCGGCTTGGGCCATTTCCGGCCGCCCGCCGCCGGTGCCCCCCACTTCAGCCGCCATTGGCTTGATGAGGTCTCCGGCCTTGAGTTGACCGATAAGATCCTTCGTCACAACCACGAGCAACGCCACCTTGCCATCATCGGTCGCGGCACCAAGGGCAACAACCCCGCTTCTGAGCTTATCACGCAATTGATCCCCCAGGGCCCGCATGCCATTCACATCTAATCCATCGGTACGCTGTACGTGGACTTGGACCCCGGCAATTGTCTTCGCCGTCGAGCCCACAGCCGATCCGCTGGCCATCTTGAGTTTCAACTCTTCGAGCTCACGCTCCTTGTCCTTAAGTTGGCTCATCATCTTGCGTGCTTTGGCAACCAACTCGGGTTGACCGACCTTCAAGAGCTCGGACAACTCGCGAATGTCCGATTCGAGCTTCTTCATCAAGGTATAGGCTCCGCTCCCGCTTTGTGCCTCGATCCGCCGCACTCCGGCCGCGACACCGGTTTCGGAGACAATGCGGAACAGCCCGATCTCGCCGGTATGACGACAGTGGGTGCCACCACACAATTCCTTGCTAAAGGATTCGACAGTCACCACTCGAACCTGCTCGCCGTACTTGTCTCCGAAGAATGCCAACGCACCCTTGGCCACGGCATCCTGTATGCTCATCACTTCGGTCTGTACTGTTTCATTCTTTCGGATCTCGTCGTTGACCATCATTTCGACATCGTCGATATCCCGGGAAGACAGTGGTCTGAAATGCGCAAAGTCGAACCGGAGCCGATTCGGCCCGACCAGCGACCCGTATTGTTTCACATGCGGACCGAGCATTTCTCGCAAGGCCGCATGGACGAGATGGGTCGCGGTATGGTTTCTAGCCGCATCCTGCCTTGTCGTCGCATTGACCGTCAGATGCAGCTGCTCACCCTCACGAATTCGCCCCTTGCTCACCTTGCCCTTGTGGAGGATCAGCGTCGGCGCCGGCCTCGTCGTCTCGTGAATCTCGACGCGACCCTCCGGCCCAACAAGCACCCCCTGGTCGCCAACCTGTCCACCGCCTTCCGCATAGAAGGGAGTCACGTCCAACACAACCTCGACTTCGTCCCCTTCAACCGCTTCCTTCACCATCCGCTCGCCCTTGAGGATGGCATGCAGCACACTATCGGTTTCAAGTCGGTCATAGCCGACAAATTTCGTGGCTTCTAGTCGCCCAGCCAACTGGCTTAGGGCCGGGCGGGCGGTTTCCTGCTCGAACCCGTGAGTTTTGCGTGCGCGGTGTCGTTGCTCCTCGATCGCCTGATCGAATCCTTTCTCATCGACAGTCATGTCCTGTTCACGACAGGCTTCACCGATTAGGTCCAGTGGAAACCCATAGGTATCGTAGAGCTTGAAAACATCGGTCCCGGATAAGACTTTCCGACCAGCGGACCGGGTCTTGGCGATCATGTCGTTCAGAATTGGGAGGCCCTGATCGAGCGTGGCGATAAACCGCTCTTCTTCACCTCGTGTCGCCTCAGCAATGGTGCCCGCCGCACTCCGGATCTCTGAATAGGCACCGCCCATCTGATCGACTACCGTCGCGGTCAGCTCGTGCAAGAACGGTTCGACAATACCGAGGAGTCGTCCGTGCCGCGCCGCACGACGAAGAATTCTGCGTAGCACATAGCCCCGGCCCTCGTTCGAAGGTAGCACCCCATCGGCCATCAAGAAGGTGATCGAGCGCAAATGGTCCGCAATGACGCGCATGGATCGATCCGAGGTGTCCTTCTTTCCGTAGTGCATGCCGGCCCGTTTCGCAATGGCCGTCAGCAGCGGCATGAAAAGATCGCTGTCGTAGTTGCTGAACACACCTTGCGCAATAGCGGTCAGCCGTTCAAGTCCCATTCCGGTATCAATGCTCGGCTTCGGAAGCGGATGCAACTTCCCCGACGCATCCCGATTGAATTGCATGAAGACAAGATTCCAGATCTCCATGACGCGATCGCCCTGGCCGTTCGGTCTATCGTCACCGGGGACTGAAGAGCCCTGGTCGAAATGGATCTCCGAACAGGGACCGCAGGGCCCTGTATCGGCCATCTGCCAGAAGTTATCTTTCTCATCACACCGCACGATTCGCGAGGCCGGCACTCCCATTTTTTTCCACAACCGGTCCGCTTCATCGTCCTCCCGGAAGATCGTCACCCACATGCGGTCTTTAGCCAGCCCCGCCGTTTGTGTGAGAAATTCCCAGCCGAACCTAATCGCGTCTTCCTTGAAGTAATCGCCAAAGGAGAAGTTACCGAGCATCTCGAAGAACGTATGGTGTCGTCCTGTGTAACCCACGTTCTCAAGATCGTTGTGTTTTCCGCCCGCCCGCAGGCATTTCTGAACCGACACCGCCCGCTTGTATGGACGGGTTTCTTCCCCTAGAAACACCCGCTTGAACTGATTCATTCCGGCGTTTGTGAACAGCAGGGTGGGATCGGCTTGGGGAATCAATGCCGAGCTGGGCACGGCCTGATGTCCCTGTTGCTCGAAATACTGGACGAATGCCTGGCGGAGTTGCTGTGCACCATTCTTCATGCATCAATTCCCATACTCTGACCGCGAGACCCTATAATACGGTCTATCGTCTCTTGCTCGAAACCCCGCTGACGTAGGAGATGGGCTGCTCTCACAGGACCGAGCCGACTGCCCCGCCCTTGCTTGAATTTGAGCGCCCGACGCGCCAAGGCCTCTTCATCAACTCCCCGCAACGCTTCGCTAATGGCACGATCGGCAAGAGACTCAGTGATCCCTCTTGCCAATAATTCCGCTCTGAGCCGCCCCCGTCCCATCGGCTTCCTTGCGAAGCGGCTCTCTATCCATCTTCGAGCGAAGGCGCAATCGTTGAGATACCGGAGCTCGGCCAAACGACTGATGGTCTGCTTGATCTGAGCTGGCGTGGCGCCTTTATTCTTGAGAAAGTTCTCTACCTGAGCTGCCGTGCGGTCCCATCGAGCAAGATACCAGACGGCCACGTGTAGCCATTGGTCTGGTTGTGATGGCCTACGCTGTCTACCGATGTCCTCGCTTTTCATCGCCCTTGGCAGCCAGCTTCTCGTCCTTCGCTTCGGCTTTTCTCTCGCCACGCGCCGGTACGCCGGCCAGCTCGCGGAGCTTCGCATCGATTTCTCGGGCTGTCCCCGGATTATGTTTGAGATAGTCGCGCGCCGCCTCACGCCCTTGACCGATTCGCTCTCCTTTATAGGAGTACCAGGCGCCGGACTTCTCGATCAGACGTTTTTCCACACCCACATCGATCAGCTCGCCAGTTTTCGAAATGCCTTCCGCAAACATGATATCGAACTCCGCCTGCTTAAAGGGTGGCGCCATCTTGTTCTTGACCACTTTTACACGGACGCGACTGCCCATGACATCCTGACCTTCCTTGATCGATTCAATGCGGCGAATATCGAGACGGATCGAAGAGTAAAACTTGAGCGCGTTGCCGCCAGTCGTCGTTTCTGGGTTGCCAAACATGACACCGAGCTTCATCCGAATCTGATTGATAAAGATCACGGTCGTAAGTGATTTTGCAATCGCCGCTGTAAGTTTCCGCAGCGCCTGCGACATGAGCCTGGCCTGGAGGCCCATGTGAGCATCGCCCATTTCGCCTTCAATTTCAGCCCGAGGTGTCAGTGCCGCGACGGAGTCGATGACGATCAAATCGATCGCCCCGCTGCGCACCAGCGTTTCGGCAATCTCCAATGCCTGTTCGCCCGTGTCCGGTTGCGAGACCAAGAGATCGTCAGCTTGCACACCGAGCTTCTTGGCGTACGTCAGATCCAACGCGTGTTCCGCGTCGATAAAGGCCGCCACCCCACCAGTCTTCTGCACCTCGGCAATACAGTGCAGCGTCATCGTCGTCTTGCCGGACGCCTCCGGACCGAAAATCTCGACCACCCGCCCTCGCGGCAGACCACCGACACCGAGAGCGATATCGAGACCCAACGACCCCGTCGAAATCGCCGGGACATCGACCGGGCGCTCCGCGGCACCCAGTTTCATAATGGCTCCTTTCCCATACTGTTTTTCGATTTGGGAGAGGGCCAACTCCAGCGCGCGCCTTTTGTCGTCTTTCTCTGACATGAACGTCTCCTACGTTAGTAAAGATCAGGCGCGGGGATTATACCGAAGCGAGAGTGGGAAACCTAGCCCACACTCTAATCAGATCTCGCCCAATATTTTTCGAGTTACTTGAAATACTGGGATTTTGTGCACAAGAGGCGGCATCCGGCAGCATCAACCGCCCTGACTGTCTTCGGACAGCACACCTGCATGGATAGCTTTGGTTACAGGACCTGCTCGAACTGCTCTGAGGAATGCTCCGAGGAAGACTCGGGAAGAGAAAACCTGAAATAGAGTTCCTGCCGGCGGCGGTCTGGAGATCGACCAGCCCAGCCCTCGGCGGTGATCGAATCGTCGGAATTGGATTTCCCTTCTGGATAGAACTTGAATCGCAGGTGACTCCTGCGATCGCCATTCGCCTCATCCGGAGCCAAAGTGCCCGTAATCTCCAGATAATCGTCAAGGACATCCAATGCTTGATTAAACCATGATCGCAATAGGTTCTTTGTCATCGCCTCCCGAAAGGGTTGATCAGGGTCGAATTCTTCAGACCCGCCTGCCCATGCAGGTATAGCGATCACTAAGCTAAGAGCCGCAACCGCAAGAGCGACCTTCATTCGACTATCTTATAAATACCTTGGCAGGTCGTCAAGGATGATCGAGGGCAGTCTCCCACAACTTTGTATACACCGAGCCCGTCGGTCGCAGTTCGCTCTTGATCAGCACGATGGATTCGAGCGCAACCGATCCCAATGAGAGTGATCGGTCCATCGCACCGCTCTTTGCCAAAGCTTGCCCAACGTGACGTTCCCCTTCTTTGACCCGCGCCAACGTCAAATGAGGGCTCAAGGGTCTCCCATCAGAAGCAAAGTTGAACGTTGCGCAACAGTCTTCGATTGCTCGATGGAGCCCAGCTAATCGCTTGGCGTCTTCACCTTGCTCCCACTGCTGGGAGGCACCGACCCAGAGCACCCTTGGCTGTTGCGGACGAGGAAACGCTCCGAGCCGTTCGAGCGGTATGGAGAGCGGTCGATGTTCCCGCATCGCCTGATCGATCGCGGTTCGCATGGGATCGATAAGCTGTTCGTCGGTGTCACCAAGAAACTTGATCGTGAGATGGATTGAGCCTGGTTGGACCCAAGATATGCGGACGTCTCTCACGGCTTCCCTGTTGAGTCGCTGTTTGAGGTCTTGCTGCGTCTGCGCTATCCGCTTCCGAAGATCCTCTTCCAATTCGACCGCGAGGAAGGTCCGGATCATATCTTGCCTCTGCCAAGTAACCAGCGCCGGAGCAGATCAAGGGCCGCCTGCGAGGACCGTTGTTTGATCACCTGGCGATCACCGTGTAAGCGAAACTCTCTCGTGATAGAATCCCCCGCCTCACCGGCAAGTCCGATATAGACCAGCCCGATCGGTTTGGTCTCCGTCGCGCCTCCCGGTCCAGCGATTCCTGTGACGCTCATTCCCACCGAGACACCCGCTCGTTCGCGAATGCCCGCCGCCATCGACGCAGCAACCTCCTTGCTAACCGCTCCATAGGTCGCGATAAGTTCAGCCGGTACACCCAACATCTCTTGTTTGGCCCGGTTGCTATAGCAGATGACGCTGCGATCCACATAGGCAGAGGAGCCGGGTACTTGCGTTAATCGATGGCCGATGAGGCCGCCGGTGCAGGATTCCGCCAATGCCACAGTGAGACCCCGCTTCGTCAGCAAGCGTCCGACAACTTCCTC
>AF_2010_repII_A1DRAFT_10000071_pt1 | contig 16005 bp, 15 predicted proteins | sample AmaForreplicIIA1_FD_9195 | JGI IMG/M metagenome (IMG submission 9195)
CACTGGGTATATGTGTAAGTGAAAATATCAAATAGTAATCCAAGCGGTTCCGAGACAACAGGTCAAATGAGGGATGCAATGCCATGAATCTGGAGCACATAGGCCACAAAAGTGCCCTTGGGGAATGGATTATTGTCGCAACCGGAATCGAGTTGTAAGAACTGCATGATACTCCGAGTCTTATCCAACTGGTTAAGTGGAGGTTCCCAAACTTTGTTCAAAGGAGGACACCCATGGATGTTTGATAACATAGTAGGCTATGAGGGGATTAAACGCACATTTCTCAGGTCCTTGAACTCTTCAGTTCCAGTACACATCCTTTTAGTTGGACCACCAGGACAGGCGAAGACCATGTTCTTGAAATCTATACTGGAAGCATTCGGACATAACAAGGCATTCTTTGCTGTAGGCGGTAACGCAAGTAAGTCCGGTCTCATAGATGTGCTGTTTGACATGCGACCGAAATACCTACTTGTTGATGAGATCGAACATCTGAAATCAGAATACCAGACTATTTTGCTTTCGTTAATGGAAACTGGGATACTGACTCAGACTCTACACAAGAAAATCAGACAAACGCAGTTGAAAACTTGGGTATTTGCAACAAGTAACGGAACAAGAAGACTCTCGGAGCCCCTTCTTAGCAGATTCAGAGTAATGTATTTGAATGAATACAACTTTTCACAGTTCTACGAAATATCAGTCAGAAAGCTGTTAGCTGATGGATTTTCTGATAATGCTGCAGATGAAATTGCGAAGTTGGTATGGGAGCAACTACCAAATCCAAACATAAGGAATTGTGTGCAGATAGGCCATTTAGTAAAGAATGAATCAAACATCCACATGGCCATCGCAGAGGAGATTCAGAACTTCAAGGAATATGGCTCAGATGTAAGACTCATAACAAACAGGTGAAGATTCAAGGAATGAAATCTCCAATAAAACTTGAAAATGACTTTCAGGAATATTCAAGAACTGAAAAAGTAACTTTAGCGGTAGTACTTGCGCTAGTAGTACTAGTAGTCATTTCTTTGGCTTCACAAGGTTTTGCATTCAGTGAAACAGGTATTAGGGAGCAAGGCAGCGATCTAAGTCATTCTTTTCGATATGAAGCACCTGTGACTACCAATGTTAACCATTTGAAAAATATGCAGCAAATTCTACATATTTTTTGTGTGTTTCTGAAGCATACAGATATTGAGAAGGAGCAGCGGGCTTTGAATTGCCAGTAGAGGACTTTGTATTCTCAGCGGGTGGTGGATTCCTATTCGGTGCAGTGGCTGGGTATGCTATTAAGAAAGTAATGAAAATTGCTGCCGTGGTTGTCGGACTATTTGTGACTGCTCTTGCATACCTGTCATACAAGGGCTTCATAGATGTAAAATGGATTGTGATGGAGAATGCTACACGGAGTGCTTTGACGAATGTGGCTGGACAGGCTGTTCATGCACTTAACAATACGGCATCACAATTTGTGGCACATCCAACTGCAATAGCAGCATCAGGGCTACCGGTTGTAGCCATGTTCGGATTTGTGCCCGGACTAATGGTGGGTTTCAATAAAGGGTGATGGAGGTGAGAATACCCAGATGGATAAGTTATCAATAATAATATTGAGCGCTTTAATTCCTGTGTTCCTTTCAATTACACCTCATGCTTTTGCAGATCCAAAACATTGTTACTAGTACAGTGAGTGTTATAACATAGGTATGGTCACGGATATACTGACGGACAAAACGGATACAATTCAGTAGATGCATGTGACAATCACAGCCATTCGTACTGTGATGGATATAATCAAGGATATAGAGACGCAGCATCAAATGATGGAAATAGCGGCTTTCAGGAAGATCCAAGTGGGCGTCACAGTAACAGTTTCCAACCAGTTTGTAGATTCCTTTGTTCGGTGATCAAGATAGGATGACAAACACGATCCTGCACCTATTCTTGTTTTCATAGCGCCAACCTTGTCACTGGTTAACACAACAAGCACGTCGGCGCCTAAAGACAAGATTAGCCTTCGCGAACAGGGGGCCTTGTTAAAACCTGGAGAGCTGAAAATAGGATGTCTATTATACTTAAACTGTATGATGAAGGAACTGAAATAATTCTTAACATAATTTGCTGGTATTCTAAAATACAGTAATGTTTAAGTAAGGAATTTCTTTATAACGGTGTCTTTGAATTTAGATATGTTTTCGTTAAACTTCATTTGTCCGTTAATCGACAGGTCTATTGTCTCTACCATTATTCGTTTGTCAGTATTTCTTATGCTATACTCACTGTGAATTTCCTCCTCGAACTTAGGATACAACAGCAAGGCATTTTTGATTTCATATACTAGACAATAATCCAAGACTTGTGATATGTCAGATCGAATTGCATTTTCATCGCTCAGAGTCTTGTACTTAGTGTCGATAATAAAGACGGCAGATCCATATTTTGATATTACAATATCTGGTATCAGATGGATTTCTTTTCTTTCATCGAGGTATTGAGAACCTGCCGCCACACTATATCCAGTCAGATTAAGTTTCAAGTACTGTCGTATAAACTGTTCAAACAGTCTGTTCATGTCTATTAGGAAAGCGAAAGATTCGTACTCACCGAGATTATTGATTTGTATTGAACTGCTTCTGAACAAAAGCTCACATATCATCAAAATAGATCTGTAATGTTCGTTCAGCCTTGTGAATTGTAATTTTTTGAAACTCGTTTGATCTATCGAAATAATTGATACAAATTCGAATCTCTGATATAGTCGACGCAATAGATCACGGGTTTCATCGGTGAGCCAAGCTTGAAATCTAAGATTGTACAGCGTAGATTTTATTATCTGATTTTCCAAAATATCTTGAGTAAATTCGGAGTACCTGCAATACAGTCTGTGTTTTAATATCAAATTCTGCTGTAAATTCTGATTAAACATTATCCTGCCCCTCAGACAGGAAGCATTTTCTTCAGTTTCATTATAGTTTTTATAAAGACCTACGTCAATAATTTTCGATAGTTTTTTAATCAGGATTCTTACTATGATTTCATGAATGTTCTCGTTTTTCGATAACCAAATATCTTCATCACTAAATTTCAGTTCCTGAAAAGCATAGGTTAGCATAAGCAGGACACCAATATTTTTTATCTTGGGGTTGATTTTGATTATATGATTAGGTAGAACGATATATCCCGTATACTGCTTTGTAGAAATAGAGAATGTTTTTACATCAAGTGTGGGGTGTACCTCAATATTTTTTTTATAGCGATCCCTTAGGATTTCTAATTCTTGTCGTGAAAAGTTGCAGGTCAAGCTTTCTTTTGTCTGCTGCTCTTCAAGTTCTAATTCTTCTAATTTCAATTCTTTCACTTACTTCACCTACTTAATCCGATCTTTGATTTGTTCTTCTGCTTGATCAAGCTTGGGCGGATTGATTCGAGGTTCTTGTTGTACAATATGTGGTGGGGTGAGGACAAGATCAGGTTTTAATAACTCTGTCAAGCATGTGTTGTAAAGTTCTTCGAAATTTTGCATCTTAGCTTTATCACTGAAGAAATACTCTTCTAGCAATGGTTTGATGGTATATTTCCATATAAGAACAAGATCGCTGTCAGCAAAAGATTTTCGCATAAAATAAGATTGGCCGATTTGAAATTCCTTTCCAAGCTCTTTGGTAATTTGGATATTTAAATCCCTGAAAAATTTAATTATTCTTTCTGCGTTCAACTTAATTGGCTTATATTTTAAGAAGAACTTTCTAAGGATCTCTTCCTGGGGATAAAATTCATAGAATGCAAACCTCCTTCTTAATGCATAATCCAAGAATGCAATAGATCTGTCAGTACTATTCATGGTCCCAATTAAGATTAAATTCTCAGGTATTTTGAATAAATCTTTAGAATAAGGAAGCTTGACTTCATCCGCACGATATTCTAGGCAATAAATTATATCACCGAAAATCCGAGAGATTTGTCCTCTATTGATTTCATCAATGATAAGTATATACTGTTTGTTAGCATCCCTGCTGGCATCATTACACACTTCTTTAAAAATTCCTGGAATGAGACGGTAAACGATATTGTCACCGACTAAATTAGGTTTTATACCCTCGATAAAGTCCTCGTAGGTATAGGAAGGATGAAATTGAATCAGATTCCATTTTCCGCCGCCATATTTGGATATTAGATATTTTGAAAATTCCCTTGCAACAAATGTTTTCCCTGTTCCTGGTGGACCATAAATAATGATCTGCTTCTTATAGTTAAGAATTCTTTCCAAGCTTTCAAAAAATTCCTTTTCCAAAAATGTCTCGGAAATCAACCTATCCAAAGTGTAATTTCCATTTTCGTCGTAGCCTAAGTTTTTACCATAGCCTAAGTTTTTGTCATGGGACAGCGTGTCCCATACATGATCCATCTGCCACAAAGAGAGCCTGTTACGATTTGCTATATCATTGATTACCGTATTAATCTTGAGATACTTATCTCCGGCAGTCTCAGTTCCAGTAAACTTAGGAAATATCTCAAAGTATTTCATAGCATATTCGGTAACTTTGTTATAGACAGCATATTTTTTAGGAAACACCACAAGCAGAATTGCTGTCAATATTGCCTTTCCCAAGCCACTAATATGTGATTTTCCATCAGGAAGAACGTTATCGATCCGCTCGTTTATGGGCCTCGATTCGTCTAGAAGCTCTCTTAATGTCGATCTCAACTTCTCCATATTTGAGGTTATCAGTTTACCTTGTCTATGGAGTGAAGTCCAATGTTTATTATTTTCATATAACAAGAATGAAGTAAAACCGTCTGCAGTCAGGTAATCTAAATTGTTCATTTCAAACATTGAACCGTACTTAGCAATGACATTCTGCTCATCAGTAAGCATGTAAGGTTCTTTTTCCATCCGTCGTTTCGTTAATTCTATTGCTTCATCAAGCTTCATCCTTGGTTTGGTACTTGAGATTTCGTATCTATGTCCTAACTCTCTTGGGTTATTATCTTTAATTTTCCAATAACCCGAACCAATTTCTCTGGGTTCGAATAGGTCTTTGCCACTTCCCCTCGAATTGGTTTCTAAATAATATCTTACAATAGCCTTGTAATTTATTGGTAAATTGACCTTGTCCTCCTTTCTAATTTCTTCTATAGATAGGTATAAAGCACTTAGAGGATGAAAGCTGTTTATCCCACCTAGTTTCCGAAATGCACGAGCAATATCACGAATCCAAATGCTAGGTTCTTCTCTTAAACTCTCATAACCTTGTGAGAGTCTGGGCTTATTCCTGAAATAAGCTATCTGTTCCCATTTATCCCGATATCCCTCTATATCGTATTCTTTGTCGGTTATACCCTTCAGCTTTAGGAAATGCTTTCCCTCGTTCTGATATATATTGAACCCCCATTCAGAATCTTCGATTTGAAAGAATGGATTTCCTTCGAATATTTCGCGCACTCTCGGACTTGGGAGTACAAATGCACATTCTGGAGAGTTATAAATAAGAACGTAGTAAGAAAACGGGTCTTCCACCAATTTCCTAAATATTCTTTCTGAAAGATCGTAAAATCCTTCATCTGTCGCCCCTAGATCCTTACTTCCATTTACATAAATCGTTGCTTGAGGTATCTTGATCCACGATCTTTTTTCTCTTTGAATTTCAATATCATCACCAAAAATTAGATGCAAATATTCGATTAGTTCTGTATCATACTCGCGTTGAAATTTGCTCTCTTTTCCGGGAATTATCTTCTATCCAAGACATATTACCCAAGCGGTAGTATATTAATATGAAAAATATTTAGCTTCTACTTATTTCCCCGCTACCTGAAACGGCATAGGTAACTCATACAAAAGTTATATGCGACTATACGAAGAAAGTGTCGGGATAGGTANATAGTAATGACTATGCCCAAAGAATGGACTGATAAGATAAAGGCTCAGGAAGAACAACAGAAACAGGAGGCTGATAAAATACATAACCTTCCCAAGGAGTTCAATCATCAGCAAGAGGTGCGGCAGCAACACAAAGAGCAAAAAGATAGTGACATAAAGGAGCCGATGCTAAAGGCGGGAGAGAGAGAGTCCCCGGATTTTGGCACAGGCATGTGGAATGGATTCTTGAAATAACGACGCAAGGAATTGTTATGGAAAATGGTGTAAGTGGTTATATCACAAGGTTACCCTATTCTGAACTATATGATGTTATAGTCACTAATCAGCATTCAACTGGGACCGGTTACCATTATACGATGCGTACTGGTATGTATCATAGTCGCATGGCTAATTACTGGGGTATGAATCAATGGACGGGCCAACAGATAGGAGACGTGTTGTTCTTGGATAAAAACGGGAACGCACGAATGACATGGAGTAATATGGTTTCACCCCATGGCATACAACAACTGGCAAAGGCGGAAATGAAAAGATTCCATAAATGAGATCAACAGCAAGCTTGCCGACTGGCCGAGAGTAGGGAGGCAGTCTCTTTCCAACTTCTTGTTTGTCACATTATATTGAATATGATCTTCCTTCAATAACTTCGACGACATTTCCGACAATTCTTTTGTATATTTCAGGATGTTCAGTGTGAACGGGATACACTGTACGAGCCTTGATTTCGTCTACAATTTGCAAGAGATCTTTACTTCTTGCATGCCCTGAACAATGGCATTGATATTTATACATTCCAAAATGATCCATCCATGCATCTATTCTCTCTTGGGAGATCTCTTGTTCTTCGGTGTAAGGTTCACTTGCTGAATGAATATATCTAGCGCCAGGTTCAGGCTTCATATCTATTAATGCGGTAAAACTATGAAAACCCATTGCACATAGAACTTTACTTTCATTTTTTGCTATTTCTTGTGCAGTCCATGTATTATGACGACCAACAAATTCTTTGTCTCTTCCTTTATAATCAGAATTTTGGTACAAACCGCTTCCTTTTTTTTGTAGATAAATTATGATATTTTCATCATCAATGTTTGGAATGTTTAGCTTAGGATCTTTTGAAAGGTGCTTAAGAAAATATACATCATTCATTTTTACCACTAACTTCCTGTCATTTTCCTTCCCAACTTTGAGAAACGTCCGAAGTCTGTCTACGTCTTTAAAGTTAAAGTCCGCCAAGACCAATCTGTTTGTCGTGGAGACAATTTTTCTTGATTCATTGCAAACTAATTCTTCAGATTCTTGTCTCGCTTCATCAGCAATTCGGGTTCCTTCTATAATGAGTGCAATCAATTTCTCATTTGCTGCTTTTTCAATAAAATCCCTCGTCATTTTGGGGACCGTCCCATGTACCCTGATATCTCCAGTGTATCCGATCGGGCCTTCAGACGTATATATAATGAACCCATATGCTCCCGGAACAGAGTGATCAACGTGAATTGGTTCTACCTCGAGTGAACCAATATCGAATTTGTCGCCAGTTCTAAAGGTGACTATCTTTCGTTGGATAGGATCATCTTTCTTACTGTACGGCCTTTCTTTGTAAGTTAGAATTTCTCTTTCTATCTGTCTATTTGATCTCTCTTCTATTGCCTGTAAGATAAGATGACATGTGGCACCCATGTATATGGGAATTTTTTCATGTATAAAAGAGATGTAATCGGCATCGTCTGAATGTGCATGTGATAGTAAGATCCCATCTACATTAGGTTCTGATATTTCACGATCAGCCAGCGCCATCAAATCATCCCTGTAAAGTCCCTTAATATCCGGCAGAAGCCCCATTGTAAGGAAATCCTCAATTCCATTTGCTACCCGTGGATTGATGTATTCCTCAAAAAATTTTGCTCTACGACTAAAACCCTTGCCAAAATCTAAAAAGATCCGCGTATCTTTGTCTTCTAAAAGGATCTTGTTTCCGCCTATTTCATTGACCCCGCCATAAAAGGTAAGACTTGTCATCAAGTCATCGTACTGTGTGAAATCATAAATCTATCGGTACTAACTACCAGGGTTATGAAAGTGGTGCCTGTCTTGTTCGGTCTATAACATGATCAATTGCTTCGACTGAACAAAATTGGAGAAAACACCCTGAAAATGGCTTAACGACGAAATCCTGGATGGAGAACAGTTACGAGGGACTGAACAAGTCTGATACGATAATTCTTACAGGTTATCAACTATAATCATCTCAGACCAAATGAGGTGCTAAATGGTAAAACACCTGCCGAGAAACGTGGAATTATAATCGAGGGCCAAGACAAATGGAAGACCGTGATTGAGAATGCCAAAATACGACAAGATTATAAAAAAGGTCGTCTACTGATTGATTAGACTGATAAAACCAGATCAAATCTACCAGGAAGACTGTCTGACATTTATGGAGAGAATGAAAAATGAGGGCATGATGGTAGATGTCATAGTAACGTCTCCACCATATAATATAAACAAAGAATACGGAACGTATAAAGATCGTAAAGAGAGGAATGAATACTTAAACTGGCTGGAGGGAGTTGCGAGAGTAAGTCATTCAATTCTAAAAAATGACGGTTCATTCTTTCTTAATGTAGCTGGTCGTCCTGCAGATCCGACTCTCCCATTTTTGGTCGTTGAGAGATTTTTAAAAACGCGCTACGAATTACAAAACACCATTCATTGGGTAAAATCAGTTACAATTGAAAAAGAGGACATTGGCAAAAATAACAGGTTTCGTGAGAACGGAAATGTATCCATAGGCCATTTTAAGCCCATAGTTAGCGATCGGTATTTGAGCGATTTTCAGGAGTATGTATTTCATTTTACCAAAACAGGAAATGTAAAGTTGGAGAAGTTGGCGATAGGTGTAACATATCAAGACAAGACAAACATTGGCAGATGGAAATCTGCAATAGAGGATAAAAGAGACAGAGGAAATGTTTGGTTTATACCGTATCTCACTATTCAGGAAGAACGACCTCATCCAGCTGTATTCCCCGTAAAGTTACCCGAGATGTGTATAAAACTGCATGGAATAGAAGACGAGATGCTTGTGTATGATCCATTCATGGGGATAGGCAGCACAGCTTTAGCATGTAGACGCTTAGGTGTGAAGTATATAGGAACCGAAGTAGACCCTGGATATATCAAAATTGCCGAGGAACAAATTTCTGGAAAGCTCGAGACTTATTTACCGAGTGACCAGGATGAATTGATTTAGTCATTGGCATCAGGAAAAGAGGAATTACTACAAAGAGTCTTTGGTCTTTCAAGGGAATTAGGAAAGGTCGACTTTAAATTAATAGTGAAGTTTTCCACAGGATACGATGTAATTCCAATAAACCCCTCAAATGAATCAGATAAGAAATTCATAGACGTTCTCAATAGGATTCTAAAGAAATTCTTGAAGACTTCTGCTTCAACGCGTTCGCGGTATCAAGGCAACCGTATCAATGAAGTAGGTAGGAGGATTGAAGAAACAATAGTGAACGAGATGAACAAATTGCCACTGGATGCCAAGCGACTGGGTAAGACAGGATATCCAGATATTGAAATTTCATACGAAGATTCGACTTCGTATTTAGAGATGAAGACATCCTCTGTCAAGGAAAAATCGGGTTTCCGATATTTCTATTATACCGGCGGCGACAAAATTAGAAAGAATGCGCATCACCTGCTTCTGGATATCGCTGTGACTGAGGAAATCCAGGTTATTGGAAAGTTGATAAGTGGTCATTAAGCGATTTATCAAAACTGACAGTTAGGCTCAAAAATGAATTTAATGCCAGCAAAACTGATTTGATGGACGAAAGCGCGAAATTGATATCGTCGCAGTGAGTCTTATGAGAAACGTCTTATGGTTAGAAACTCAAATCTGAGATATGCTGTCACACTTTCTTATCCTTTCGTAACAATTCACCGCTGAAATACAATTGCATCGCGGTGATCACAACTACTTCCGGCCACACATGGCACTTGATGGCATGACTTCTGCAGAAAAATGCGGAATCCAAATTCAGGGCGAAAACAGGCAAATCGTATTCAGAATACCACACTAACGAAAAAAGCTGAAAAATGTTAAATCTAAGCATAAGAAATTATAGCAAAGTGGACTTTAACACAAATACTCTCTTTTATGGAGATAATCTTGAAATATTGAGACATTCCATACCAGAGGAATCGATTGACCTTATTTATTTAGATCCTCCATTTAATAGTAAGGCCGACTACAATATCCTTTTCAAAGAAACAACTGGAGAACAATCCGCAGCCCAAATACAAGCATTTTCTGATTTCTGGAAATGGGACAATGAGGCTAGAAGAGCTTATGAATTCTTAACAGGAAATGAAGTGGACAACAGTATAGCAAACATTGCTATAGCGCTTTATCAGATCCTAGGAAAAAGTAATATGAGTGCTTATCTATTTATGATGGCTGTTCGACTAATTGAACTTAAGCGAGTACTAAAACCAATTGGTGCAATATTTTTACATTGTGATCCGACAGCAAGTCATTACTTGAAATTATTGATGGATTCAATTTTTGGTGTATCTAATTTTAGAAATGAAATTATTTGGAAACGGACATCGGCACACAGTGATGCAAATAGATGTGGTTCCATACATGATACTATATTCTTTTATTCTAAATCATCCGATTACATGTGGAATCAGATATTGATTCCACTATCAGATGAATATAGAAACACATTTTTGGATGAGTATGACCCTGTTGTGAAGAAATGGTACAAGAGGGCTGATTTAACTGGAGCTGGTGTTACAAAAGGCGGTAATTCTGGTAAGGCATGGCGTGGAATAAACCCAACGACAAGAGGTAGGCACTGGGCTATTCCACGTCTTCGAGATATGAAAAACAAAACAGCAACAGTATAAGATGCTTTGGACGAACTGGATAAGATGGGCAGAATCCATTGGCCAAAAAAAGCTGGCGGGATGCCAAGACTAAAAGTCTATGAAGATGAACTGGATCTTATGCCACTTCAGGATCTATGGACAGATATCAGACCCATTCATAATCTATCTTCCGAACGACTTGGTTTTCAAACTCAAAAACCTGAAGAACTCCTAGAGAGAATAATCAATTCATGCACAAAAATGGGTGATTGGATACTCGATCCATTTTGTGGTTGTGGTACTGCAATAATCGCAGCAGAAAAGCTTCATAGACATTGGATTGGAATGGATATCACATGGCTTGCGATAAATCTAGTGAAGGGCAGACTCAATGACATGTTTCCAGGGATTAAGTTCAAAGTGGAAGGTGAGCCGAGGGATATGGGGGCGGCCAAAGAATTGGCTAGAGATCGTTACCAGTTTCAATGGTGGGCCTTGTCATTGATTCACGCGAGGCCAGTAGGTTCGACGTCTGGTAAGCCTAGAGAAGGCAGGAAGGGTGCGGATGAAGGCATAGATGGGTGGCTTAGGTTTGCAGACGGTCAAGAAGGACATGTTGAGAAAATAGTAGTTCAAGTAAAAAGTGGTCATGTAGGTGTTAAGGATATCCGTGAACTGCGTGACGTTGTCTCAAAGCAGAAAGCAGCAATAGGACTGTTTTTAACACTTGAAGAACCAACAAGTGAAATGACTAAAGAAACTAAAGCAACAGATCCATATATTTCTCCTGTATGGAAACACGAATACCAAAAGATCCAGATTTTGACTATTCAGGACTTATTGAAAGGCAAGAAGCCAAACATTCCACCCACTATAAGCGTTTACCAAGAAGCACCGTTAACAAATAGACTTCCTAATCACCAACAAAAGACTCTGTTATGACACAACTTTTTTCACCTCGCTCCAAAATCCCTAAGACTCCGACAGAACCCAAAATAACAATCTTTATTTAATTCCACTACCGTAAGCGACCAAGAATTTCACGCCCTGCTGCTTTGTTGGAGTTTCTAAAAAAGTGTTTAAGCGTTATTCCACCGTATTTAATTTATTGCTAGAATAGTTCCGTGTGATGCAATAAAAATCATGTATTCTCCTCGAGGTAACGCAACCCTCGGAAAATGTCTCTTTCGCATCACCGACTATCACGAGTTTCATCAGCTGTCTACTTGTTGCAACATTAAGGAGTTCTGGCTGCGTCATAAACCCTAAGTTAGTGAATGGTGCATTTTCATGAAAACATGGTTGTAATTTGCCATAATCTGACTGCCGGTTCCCGCATTGGTTCGCTATTGTTCCGGCCACGGCCGCGGGATTTGTTATATTATGGGATGCCTGATTCATTTGATTTGATTTACACAAGACGTATACGTAGTTGCATTATATCCCGCGAGGTATCATGGCGGTACCAACTCGCTATTACGGCTTTTCTTTGCGTTCACAGATGGAATCATGAACACAGCTGCAATTCTTGCCCCTAATATGGCGAACATTATCAGTCTTTTCTCGCTATCGTTCATTTAGCTCACATCTCTCCACTCAATCCGTCCGAATGTGTGAACAAAGGTAGTGAGGGTTGTGATATGTTAACAGGATAATCGTTAAGGATCTCGTCTTCCAACTTTTTTGCGAGCTTCTCCATCAGATTGTTTGTATCCTCAGCGAGCATGGTGACATAATCTTCTGTGAAGTAAGCTTTTGATTGTTTTGGTTGCTGTGACCATTGTAGCCCATCCGTGTAAAACGGGTTGAAATCCGGCCCGGCAAAATCTGTTGTTGACGATAAGTCATGGGGAATTAGGGAGCTGTAGTGTTTCGGGTTCTCTTGTATCGATTCTATCATAAATGAAGCGACGACGTCTAAGAGCTTCTTTCTATTAGTTAGAGTAGCACGCACTTTTTCTTCAACTGTCTTTGTAATCCTGAGGTATTCTCCGTTGTTCTTTTCAAACTGTCTTACCAGAGCCTCCTCTTTCATCCTCTTTTCTCGCAAATCTGCCAGCTTCTTTTCTTCCTGTTCGCAACGTAAGCAAATGTCATAGAACGTATTACCTAAGGTCGATATCTGATTATTATAGTCCTGAATTATTTTGGCTAAGTTCTGTTTTTTTGCTTCGAGTGACTCTGCCTCAGACTTGTAATTGTGATGTGTGAATTCTAGCTCTGATAGACCCTTGTTGGCTACTCCGAGAAGCCAAACGACATGTTCTGCGCTGTAACCAGCTTCCTTACTCAACTTGTATAACGTTAGGAAGGGTGTTGGATTACCTCTAGTCTCTAAGTATATTAGATTCAGATCACGGAGCTGTTTCAGGTTCCAACTTTCTCGATATAATTGACTGACTTCGGGCTCCCTTAGGTCCAAACCGACAGCAACCTCCATTGGTGATTTACCGTTCTGGAACATTTCATATGCTTGAGCTGCCTTGGATAACGTTTGTCCTGACTCGTTGCCATTTTCCGGCTTCTGGACAATTCTTTTAATATCACGTGGACACATGTGTGCCACCTTAGTTATTTCGCGATAAGTCTTGCCTTGATTGTAGAGCTCTAAAACAAGCTTCTCCTTATCCTTCCGAGTTAAAGACATCATGAGTTATTTATCTGCAAGATAAGAGTGAGACTTAGCTTAAAACTTTTGATATCAGATTGCTATCGAGTCATTATCTATTGATATCGTATCGTTATCCTTGATACGTATGCTTGCATTTGATATCAATTCAGGCTGGAAATGAGCATTAGAAGGGAGTCGTACCAGAGCTCTTCGATATTCTTTTCCTTGTTTAGTTTCCCACGAGGTAAGTGCCGATTCGATTCCATAGATATTCTTCTTACCTTTGAGACGTTCGATCGTATTTCGGAGTTCCGTCCTTGTCTTGTTATGTTATTCCGTCGTAGAGATTAACGTCTCACGTACCCGGGCTGCGACGGCCAAACCACTCATCGAGTGGCTCAGCCTTACTCATTCTTTCAACCATTGGCTTCTGAACATTTGTAAACCTCTGGCCAAATTCTGCATTTCTCGAACCATAATACTCAGCGGGAGCTTTCCTTTTCATATTCTCAATTGCACACTCTATTCTGTAGCTCATGTTGTAGCATTTGCCTCTTGAAGGAACACTATTCGCCAACTCGGGACCGTGCATTTCACGAAGATGACTGACCATATCAAACTCGATGGGAGTCTTATATGAAGTACAGAAAGGGCATTTGAGCACCAACATTCCGTTCAACACGTTCTTAGGGTCATGTATGAGATTTCTGGGGAATATTCCGTTGTTAGTCGAGACTTCGCTTCTATACTCGGGACTAGAGTTCCTTGAATTGTCTAGCTCTGACTGAGTTAAGACTGCATGATCAGCGGATTCATCTATATCTTTCTTATGTAAGTCGGTTTGAACATTATTAGAAGCAGGAGGTGTACTTTCTATTTCTGAATAACCTTTAGTGAAGCAAGATTCCGGTGAGTCAAAGTATTTTTGAGCTAGCTCTTGGGGAGTGATCTCTTTTTCATCAACATCTATCAAGCTATATCTTTTTTCTACCCCATCTTTGTAATAACGTCCCCACAAAAATCTAAAAGATTTTTCTATACGATCAGTGGTTGGATACAGATCTGGATTCGATATCTTAAGCCTAGGGACATCTGCTTTTTCAAACAACGAAAAAATATTTCCCTCTTCCACCGGGAAAAATATATTGAACCTGCCGTTGATTCGACTCTGCACCTTGTCTATGATCCCCTGATTTATCAATGGGTAGATATACTTGGTCAACAATTCTCTGCTGCTTGGTTTTATTCCACCAAAAACTTCTTTGGTCTTCTCTGCTAGCTGCTCAGTGGTTACCCCAACATGACTTTCCTTTGCAATAACATTCCCGAGGTCATCCCTGAGCTCGTTAGGTTTGCCATCTCGATCTCTAAATGCGGTAATAAATACGTCATTGAACCATCTCGCAACGTATGGCCTTACACTACTAGCAGCTCTTTCCATAAGCTCAAGGGTCTCTTCTAGGTCGTCAAAAATCGCGATAGGATAACGCTGACCGGTTTCTCTGTCTAAGACCTTAGGCCTGTCATCCATATTTACCTTGGTGATAATCGCCAAGTACTTCATCAATCTCAATTCTACGGTCATACTCCAAACCTGATTTTCAGCGGCAGGTATAGAATTTGATATGGCTTTGATTATAGGGCCAGGGATCTTTATGCCCGAGTCTTTTGGCTTTAAATTTTTACTTTGCTGCATGAGCTTTGTTATTAGCACCTTTATTGTACGCTTGGCTTTTTCCTTGTCATCTCTGCTCACTACTAGCTCATCATATTCTTCGGGAAGACAGCCATACTTTAAGCCGATTAATCTATTCGCCGCCCTTATCTTTTCGCTACTCGTATCCGGGGTGATTTGGATAAACCGTCTATTTTTCTCATCAAAACGCAAAGCCCTAGTGTCGTCGATCACCCTTGTGGTGAACAACACTGGCATACCTCTTAGCCTGTTAACCCTTGTTCTAATCTGACCAGAAACAGACTTCTCGGCAAAAGTGTATTTTTGGTCTCGCGGAGTATCCTGAGACATCAGACTCATTAGTGTGTTAAGTAATGAATCTTGAAGGGTGTCAAGACACAGAATAATCTGGTTATCAAGATCTATTAGCTTCTCCGCACGGTTTCTCACATCCCTAATCTCTGCTTCAATCGCCTTGATTTTTTCCTTATTTTCTTTAGTTAATTGCTTATTTTGCCCTTTAATCTCTTCTATCTCTAATTCAAGTCTGTCGATTATCGGATCTATGGCATGTGTCTCTTCATCACCGGTTTCTTCGTTGTATTCAGATATCACCATCGTCCCTGGCCTGTGAACTAGCGCTTTATCGGACATTCCAGCTAGCTCTATGATGTATCTACTAGGAAAGTAGCTGGCCACAGTTACAAGAAGGTATGTTTTACCTGCTCCTGCGTCTCTCGAATTGACAGCATGTGGGATTGGGAGTTTTGTAAATGCGCTGATATAACCATAAATCAACTGATTGAGTGCGCATTAAACACTAACGATATTAACCAAATTCGTAATGCATAAAGCTTAATTCCACGAAGAAAATATGCATAAAATGAGCTTGAGCTTGCATAAAAACATGTCTGAATAGAGCACAAGAGAGCCGAAAGAAAGACACGA
>AF_2010_repII_A1DRAFT_10000072_pt1 | contig 15951 bp, 19 predicted proteins | sample AmaForreplicIIA1_FD_9195 | JGI IMG/M metagenome (IMG submission 9195)
ACTACTACTACCGGTGCTACTCATGGCGCTGCGTTCCCTTCGCACTTCTCGACGCGTTCGAGTAGGTTTGCTAGTGCGTCATCCATCGAGTCGGTTGCATATCCAAATTTCTTCAGTCTGTTTAAGTGCCCTCTCCTGACCTGCATCGAGGTCATTACGTCGTCATCGTCGTGTTCCTTATGTTGCTGTTTTGTATTTTGTCCCATGTCTCATTCATACATCATAATATCAATATGGATATATATAAGTGATGTCTATTTATATCATAATATGTGTTCTGGAATTTTGAAAATATCGGAAGAAGTGAGGCGGAAACTTGCCTAGATTTTATTCCGACAAATGTGGACAGCAACACCTTACGGAGATCACGCGGCCTAAGGCTGACGGAATCCGGGGGAGCATTCGTACTGAACTACTGGCAACAAGGAGGGAGTATGGTGAGTATAGTTTGGAATACGTCCTGTACATTTTCTTCAAGAATAGAAGGAATGAGTCGGAGGGCGTTACGATCTACGAGATCGCAACAGGTTTGTTCCCTGAGTTATCCGACAACCTTGACAAAGCAATGCATCTAGCAAGGTCAGTCATATGTCGTCTCAACAAGGCCCCCTGGAATAGGACCGTCGTACTTGCGCCAACGCATGAACGGTACTACAACATGTATACGAAGGACCAGTACAAGCCTGTCGAGGCCAGACAGAACAAAGTCACGTCAGGCTTTCATGACAGCAGAACGAAGGCGCACATGAAGTTCAACGCACCGAAACCACAACTCAGACGTTGGGACATCGAAGCCGACAGATACAATGAGGAACAAGTGGAGTTACGTAGGGCTGCCAGTGAAGAGGAAAGGAAAGGATAAGACATGGTTAAAGCAGACGATAGATCCGTGGATGTATCAATTAGTGAGATCAGAGAGGCAAGTTACCAGATCCGATCGCAAGGTGTAGATAGAAACTCTGACGAATACATCGGCCTCAAAAACTCGATAGCAGCCGACGGCATTCTTGAGCCTGTGGTACTGGCTCCTTCGGGATCAAAGTACGAACTTCTGCTCGGAGCAAGACGAGTAGCAATTGCAAAGGAACTTGAAATGAAAACCGTGCCAGCGGTAATCAGGAATAGTGCAAACGACTTAGACATTAGAGCCTGGCGTCTGGTCGAGAACGTTCACAGAGTGGGTCTAACTGATGAGGAGAAAGGTCAGGGCATCAAAGCGATATATGAAAAGAGCGGTTACAAGATGGCGCAGGTTATACAATTCCTTACAGTGATTAACAGCAGAAGGTATGCAGAGAGAGATGCGCAAAGTCCTAATCCAAAAAAATATAAATATATTGTTAATCAAAGCCGTGGCGGATACCGAGAAGGATCAGGCCGAAAGCAGACAACCGATATACCTGAGGAGTTCATATCGCTTATGGATAGGGTCGGTTACAGTGCTGCAACCCAGACCTTCTTGTTGAAGTATATTGGAATTGTACCGGAGCCGATAAGACGGCAGGCAGAAGAAGAGGGGCTTTCTATACAAAAGAAAACTCTACTCACACATCCCGATATTCTAAAGGAGCCAGAAGCGGCTAGGCATCTGATTGACAAGATGAGAGGCATGACTTACTCGGAGGCCAAGTCTGAGAGGGATCAGGAAATCTATAACGTTAGAAAAGGCGATGTATATGTCAAAGATGAAGTCTCTGGTGAGACACTAAGACATGACTTCAAAGTCGAACCGATAAAGAAGGGAGACAGGGCGTCCGTAAAGGATCACAGAGCAATCCTTGCAGACATAGAGATGCATATGTTTCCGCTATGTGACGTCTTGTGTGGAGAGAACGAAAGCAACTGCGATGTGGATATAATAAAAGGTACAAAGAAGTTCAGAGTCGACCTTTTCAAGAAAGTCAACAGACATGATTTGGTCCTTTACCATAACTACTTGAGTGGCCTAAAGGTGGTCGTGGACAACTCGTTGAAGATAATAGAAGAAGAGATGGACTCTAGGAACATGAAAGATCAGTTGCTCAAAGAGTAGAAGTGTGTGGTCAGATCGAAGTGGTAGAGCAACAGGGCTATCAAACTAGGGAAATAGAAAGAGCGTTTGCTAAAGCGAAGGCCGAGATCATCAGACTTGCCAGGCTCAAGGGCCAAACTATAGCAAATCTGGCACGACAACTATACAAACTCGGAGTTGAAAAGCAGAAGATCGCTGGCATGATTGCCAATAGAGTTTCGAAGGAAGGACTCGCTTCAAGACAATGGGCATACAAGGTCATGCCTAAGGAGTTCCTAACGAAGCAGGAATTGGAGGAAAGAGAAAAGGACGAACGTCGTGCAGTCGTCAAGCAATCGGTAAGCGCAGGACAGGTGTTAGTACATCGTGCTAATGACGACGACGACAACGAAAGGCCTAGCGCCAAAGATGCAGAGTCTCACGTCCAGCAGGTCGCACGAGGCTTTCCTCATGTGACTGTTCCTGACTCTATCGCCGCTCATTTGGACGAGATGACGGAAATCAAGCACAAAGCATTGACGGAAGAGATAGACGCGTTAAACGCCAAAGTGCAAGAATTGAGAAAGCCGTTCACAACGAGATCATATCTCAGTGTCAGCGATCAGGAACTGCCGGTGTTAGTCCATGTCAATCCAGTCTCGCGCCTGGCAGACGTAGAATGGGATCAGTCGGCAGTTAAGAAGTTGAGGAGACTTTAGAGAGAACATGCCACTTTGTTCAAAGTGCAAGGGAAACGGCATCAATGTCGATTTTTACTGGAACGAACAGGATCGTACAAAGAGTGGCAAGGCAAGGCCATATGAGACTGAAACGGGACATGTGCATGACTGTCCTTTTTCTGACTATGCAATAAGCACAGGAACAAAAGACGTGCGATTGAAAGAACTGAACGCTAGACTTCTAAACGCCGAGAACAAACGGAAGATAGAAGAAGCGAAAGTGTCCACACAAACAAACACCACCACCATTCCTATTCCACGTCAAGTACAGGCCGAAGCACCTGTTGTGATGACCAAAGACGAAGAATTGACTAGGAAAGAAAAAGAGGGTAAAAAAATGCTCGAAAAGGAAATGCCTACTGAAGCGGAAATGAAGATGGTCGAGCGATACATAGACAAATTTAACAGCGTCGTGATCACAACGGTCAGTCTACTCAAGGAGACTCTAGACAACATAGCGCGGACGCAGACCGACACGAATCTAGTGATGAAAGAAGTCGCTCAGGCTGTATTTAGGCACAGCGAGAAAGTCAAAGACTTGACAACTGAACTTCACAGCATGAGATCGGACGTACTGAACAACAGAGCAGCGGACAGCGAGCAGATAATCGAAAGAATAGAAGTGATCAGAGGTCGGATAGGAGAACTTGAGAGACGGATACGCAAATTCCCAATTCAACCCATTGTGGAAGCGTCAAGAACGGGAGAACAGAAACGCAAGGACGAAGAGGCCGAACTAGCAACTGACGACTCTGACTATCACGGCGAAAAGATTAGCGCGGACGCCGAAGGAGTTGACGAGGAAACATTCAGAGAGGAGGAGGTGTCTGATGTGTACAACGGGAAGGAGCAAGTGGTTACCGACGACGCAGAGGAAACCGTTGATGCAGACGTAGACATTGACCATGTTGAGCCGGATCTCGGGGAGAGGGGTGAGCAGTGAGAGTGACAGCGATTAGAAGAATCATAACAGTAGGTCCTGGCGGCCGTAGTAGCGTTAGGGTGACGATTCCGTTCAAGATGGTACAAGCGTTTGGTATCAAAGTCGGACAGGAGTTAGAGATTATTGCGACGGACGAAGGAGGGATAGACGGAGGTAACGGTAAACGTATAACGATGTTTGTCCCAGATAGTGAGCCCGCACGTACCAAGAGAAACAAACGAAATGTCGCATAGAGGAGGAGCGTTGATTGACGTCGGCGCATTCAACAGTGCAGCGGTTTATTCCGCTAACAAATGTGATATTTGCGATAAACCATTCAAAAAAGGCCGTGACGAGTTCGGAGACGGAAAGCATTTGGCGGTTAGTTTGGAAATACATAGACCTAGTCTAGTGTTGTGCGACGGATGTTATTATGACAGAATACGCAAGCCATCGAAACGCCAAACTGAGGATAGCCAGACTGTTTCAGAGTGAGGGATGGCAGACAGTTCCCGACTCACTATATGGGGAAGAAGCCGTCGAGACTCGTTTAGACCTAGACGGCCAACCACATGACTATAGACCAGATGTACTCGCCACAAAAGGAAAGTTCAAGGTCATAGTCGAGTTAGATGGAAGGAAGTACCATAACAACTTCCGTAAGGATGAAAGAAGAAGAAAAGCGCTGCTGGACGAGACAACTAGTCCGGGTAACAAGCAACATAGTGTCATTTGGTTCCGAAGGTATCCTGTAAGTTGGATCGTTGGTAAGCGCGCAGAAAAAGACGAAGACCTAAAAGTGGATCTAAGCATCATCAAAAAGTGATAGCACTACCGATATGGGCCAATGCAAAGGGGTCTGCCAACTCAGCACATTTAGACAACGTTACGGCGTTATCGGTCGGTACGGAAATGGACGTATGAAGAACATTACTACATTACAGTTGAAACGCGACATAATACATTGTAAAGAATGTGAGATAACTTGTGACCCGCCTGCTGGCACTCCTAGAAAGATCTGTACATGCTGCGGCTCGGTTTTCGGAAGAAGGATTATGAACTCGAAGATGAGAAGGAAGAGGTTATTGCTTTTACGTGCTAAGAGATTTTAGACCTCACGAACTTAAGTCTAGATGAACTTGTAAGACGGACGCTAGTAGGTATCCCTAGCCCACGCAACCTTGCAGTTTTTCGGACGGCTGTGAGAAAACACCTGTCATCGTTCGATAAACTCTGGCTAAAATACTATCCAGAAAATCAGGCGTATAATGAGATGCAAAACTACTTCCTTGACCATAACGAATACGACTATCTTTGCATACTGCCTGACGATCTGATAGTCAGCGGTGAGTCGGTCAAAATAATCTTTAACGACGTCTTGTTGAATCAAAAAGTCGCAAAGGTCCTGTCAGGACACTGCAATCTTTCAATGCTGGACGGCAGACCAAATATTTGCTTGATGCCTCACGTACTCGACATCGACAGAAGCAAACGGGGCAACTACGTCTTCCCTAACAGCGTAGAGCAGGCAAGGGCCGGTACCAATGGCAAAAACTTGGTTAGAGCGGGCTTTGCCGGTTTCGCACTTATGATGATCCATAGAGACGTGCTTTGTACTATTAGGATAGAGACTGACGCAAGGGCAAACAACCTGGATTATGGCTGCTGTGTCGATCTCGTATTATGCTACTGGTGTCACGTCCAGAGTATTCCTGTCTATGTCGATTTAAGGGCGAGTATGATCCATAAGAAAATCTCGGATAAGGAAGTGCATTTCAGTTTCGCCGTTGGCAAGAAGCCGGCTGAAACTATCTTTGAAGCGGGTTGTTGTAATAGCAGTGCTGACAGTCGTGACATGACTTCGATTGAAATGTGTCAGGCGACAAGCATGCCATCCTAGTACACTCAAAGATAACTCCACAACTATAGCACTGATGCAACGTTATTCTTGTTGTCGTGGGTGTACTATTCAACTGACATCGATTTAGTCAACTACACAATGACCGCAATACTTTAGTCCTACCGCAGCAACTGAAGTACTAGAAAATTTCTATGTCTTCTTCCTCTTCTACTTCAGTTAAGTTGCAAATAGTGGCCGTGACCGCGAGCGGCGATGACGGTAACAAGCCCACCAATGTCTTGGACGGCAACATGAATACAAGGTGGTCATGCAAGGGCAAAGGATCGTGGATTCAGTTTGACTTGGGAACGACTTGGCAGGTCAGCGAAGTTGATGTAGCCTGGTACAAAGGCAACATCAGGAGCAATAATTTCGATATAGGCATATCTGACGACGGCATTACGATAAAGCCCGTGTCGACGGGTGTGAGCACAGGCAAGACCTTATCGGCGGAAAAGTATGCGGTCAACTTGGAAGGCAGATACGTTAGGATAACTGTCAACGGCAACAGCAGTAGTAAAGATAGTGAATGGGCTAGCATAACTGACGTTAGTCTGTTCGGTGTGGGCCATGCTCCTGTTCCTCCTCCCCCCGGACCGCCGCCGGGCGTAAGGAGGCAGGTCAGAGACACCGTCACAAGAGGAGACCCCGTGGCTGACGAATACTGGAGTATACTTAGCGATACTGGCCCGATAGAGGGCCCTCCACCTACTCCGGACTCGCTCACAGTGCTAGACCTGAATTTCTCGACCGTAGACGCTGGCACGTCGATTTCGGGAATATATTTGCAGTCAGTCGATACGATAGAAGGGGCAAAGATCACATACGCGGTCAAGACTCAGCCCTCAAACGGAACGCTGACGGGCGAGTGGTACTCCGGCCTGACTTATACGGCCAATGCCGGCTTCACAGGGACGGACAACTTTACTTACGATGCCGTAGATAGCGAAGGACAAGTTAGTGTCAATACTGCCACAGTTAGTATCACTGTGGGCGCTCCAGCGCCTCCTCCACCAACGCCAACACCACCACCACCACCAATTCCTCCGCCTGTACCGCCGTCTCCTCCCCCAACGCCGCCACCAGTGGCAGACAACGTGGACAAATTTGGAATAAAGAAAATTTACGATGACGGCCCTGGCCCCGTGAGTTACATGGACATGGACGATCCGACTAAAACTAGAGGTGCTGGCTTAGGCCAGAATCCAGAAGGAAATCAGGCTTACTATCCAAAGTTCGTCAAGAACCCGGACGGCTCATGGAAGAATACAAACGGACTTGAAGTCCGCTGGGCATGGTGCTCGAGCGACGTTTACCCTGGCGATAACGCGATCTGCAAATGCTATGACACAAACAACCGCAGCGGCAATATGGGTAGTGCTGACGACTGGCCTGCTCGCGTAGAGATGACGGCGTACTACATGGGCGACAGTCCTGGTACCGGCACTCGTAACGGAGAATGTCACGTCGAGCACGTCATCAGCGGTCATAGGAGTACGACTAGTAGTACTGGTAGCGGTCCGGGCGATTGCCAGTTAGGCTGCGCCGGGTCATATCATTGCAACAAATACCCGTTGACTGGAAGAGAGAAGTTCGAGAAGGACTATCATCACTCGTTCGCGTACGCTCAAGATTTGAACGGCGTAAACAACAATTCTGCTACTGCAAAATGGGGCGGCGACGGAAAGTGGCACGGCTTTAAGGACATTTTCTATGTTCGGGCGGACGGGACGACTGTTCAGTTAGAGCAATGGGCAGATTGGGATTGCAATAACAACTGGAAGAAAACGCATTCGTATGTAGACCAAGGACAATGGACTCCGAAAGCATCGTACTCTGGCTGCGGTTCGGGACCACAGAATATCGTTTTCTGCTTTAACGGTCCGTTGGTTGTGTTTCGTGCCGACAACTGGAATAGTTACAGTATGAAGAACCTGAGTGTAAGGAGCATAGATCCGACAAAGCCCCTTATGGCCCCGGAAGAACACGCAAAAGAGTTTCCACCCGATGACTTTGTGGAACCAAACGACGTCATTCACCAAGAAGAACGCTGGAGGACAGCGGAAGTAGAAGAAACCGTGGAAAAAAAAGATCAGTAAAACGAAAAAAGGCGAACAAAAAAGGAAAAAGCAAAAAACGCTGAAACGTGGTACGTTGCAGCAAGTGCGGTAAAGCAATTCTAGGGAGTAGGGAACTGCACGACCAAGTAACTATGTGCAATCAGTGCAAGGAAAAGATCCTGTTAGAAACCAACAGTGAAATGAAAAAGATGCGGCTTGACATCGACCGGCTCTTCGATCTGATTAAAAAAATGATGGACTCTGATTACGGGTAGTAGTAGTAATAGTTTTGGCTAGGGCAACTTAGTCTCTTCGATCTTTCGTAGCCACTTCGTTACTCCATGCTTTAGATTAAGTCCGTATGTGAGTCTGACTTCATGTGGTCTGACTCTGGCTTTTCCCTTTTTGACAAGTTCGACGTTGGATCTTCTTTGAACTATCTGCGTATCTAGAAGGGGCTTCAATGCCCTGTACGCGCTTCTATTTGAGACGTTAATAGTTCTGCAGATCTCTTTAATCTCGTAGTATCTGTTAGGATTCCTAGTCATTTCCGCTGCAAGATTAGCAGTAGCGTTTACAAATATGCGGCCAAGTACGCCCTTGACTGTACTCTTACCGCTGGTACTACTACTACTACTGCCATCGTTGCGTCGCTTTTTATTCATCGATCTGCGTTTTAGGACTGACTCTGATAGAGGAGTAGTAGTAGTAGTAGTGGTAGTAGCGACCCATTTTCCGGAAGGGACGCTTTCTTGTTCTTCTTCTTGTTGTTGTTGATCTTGATCTTGATCGTTAGCGTCGACTGACGGCGATGATGATGAAGGTGACATTTTATTGTAGTGTCGTAACAGTCGGACAAACTACTTATTATGTCTTTGAAGAGAAAACGGTTCTCAGTTTATACTTTTTCTTCTTCCGCTATCTTTTCGCCAGCGACATCGACGGCAGCAGGTGCTTGTTGCTGCTGCTGCTGCTGCTGCTCCTCTTCGTACGCCTCAATGTAAAATCGTTTGTGCGATGGATTATCTTCAATGTGATCTAGGACGAACTGCTTCACATCATCAGCACTTTCTGTTTTCATGTTAGACGGACACATACCCCAACATGATACGGTAAACCTCATCGTCGTTGTCGCCACATTGTAGTTGCCTTATTTCTTCGGACATGAGAAGTTTCCCAGTACTACTGGGAAGAAGAAGGACTACTAGTCATGGCTAATCTAAATATTATTTATGGATGGAACAGAGCGAGTGTTCCGTCTACCATATCTCTGCCCCCTCTAGCCTTCTCTACATATGTCATCTCTCACGAGGTTACTGAGGCAATAACTGATCCGCTTGGGTCGACTCAATTCGGTACTCGGACGCCGGTCACCGGAGGAGGAATACTAACAGATCAACAGTACGCGATACCTGCCGGCTCTACTCCGTTCTATCAGGAACTAACTGACGTCTGCGAAGAGGACAGCCCTAACGCTGCGCAGTATGGAGACGGACTTGTTGCAGCGATGTACTTTGACAATACACAGAAGAAGTGTATCTGTCCAGGGGCTCCGAGTCCTAACGGCCTCGCTCATAGCCAGTACAACTTCGTCAAAGGCAGCGCGCCAACTATTCCTAATGCGATAATCTGGCTACTGTTCTGGGGGCCGTCCTGGAGTTCATCAAATTCCAGTCTAAAGGACTCGATAGTTAACGACATCCAAAACAAACTGCTGGGAAGCGATTCCACGTACTATTCATCCTTAACCCAATGGAACGTCAACAGACCGGTCTTTGGAGGAAGTGCCGTAAACACATCCAGTCCGTCGGGCACAAACGCATTCACCCAAGAGGACGTACTGAACGCAGTCACAAGTTCGCTGAACCAGGGACTTGTACCGAACGACAGCACTGTCGATACGAAAGTCTACTATCACGTAGTCGCTGACCCGAACTGGGCGCCGGCCGGAAACGCGTCAGGTTTTGTTGGTTTCCATAGCGCGTTGTCATGGAACCCCGGTGGTGCTGCCCCGCCTCCTTCGCCTCCTCCATCCCCTCCCCCTGGCGGTCCTACCGTAGACCAATTTGGAGTCAAGATGATCTATCCCACGGATCCGAACGGCTCACATTGGACGATGACTACCAATCCACCAAACGATCCACGCGGTAACAATCCGGAGACTACAGGAGAGCCGCCAACCTGGAAAGGTCCGAACTCTGACGGGTCGTGGAACATTTCAAGACCTTCTGGTGTCAGGTGGTCGATCACGCAGGACAACGGTTGGACCGGACACATAGCCACGATAGACCAGTCCAAACTTCCAGCGCAGGGCTACATGCAGGATCCAAAAGATTGGAAGAACATCGAGATGACTGCCTACTACCTTATTCACAGTTGCGGTAGCGGGACGTCGAACGGAGAGTGTCATATCGAACAGGTTATGCGAGGTGCCCGTTCCACGAACGACTCTGGCACTATAGGCGGGCTTCCGCTAAGTTGCGAAGCAGACAACTATCACGCTAATGCCTATCCTCTGACTGGCAGACTCAAGTTCGAGAAAGATCTGGATCACACGAACGGATATGGCGACGACATAAGCGGAGTCAATGCGAACAATGCTACAAGAACTTGGTCAGGCGGCGGATGGATGGGACTCAAAAGTGTCGCCTACAACAAGTCAGACGGCTCAGTACAACTCGAATGGTGGATCGATGAGAATGCAACTAACAACTGGGTAAAGAAGCACGAGTTTAACGATCACGGTCAGTGGGTGAGTACAAAACGTGGAGACTGGAATTGTGGCGCGGGAGACAGGCATCCCACGGTCATAACATGGGGTGGACCGCTTTCCGTTTTCAGAAGTGACAACGTAAACTCTTATGACATCAAGTGGGCTTCGATCAGATCTATCAATGTTGGTGGCGCTTTTCCTCCGCCAGGACCACCGCCTCCCGGCGGTCCCCCTGCTCCACCGCCACCACCAAGTCCACCACCGCCGGTATCACCTCCGCCACCTCCTCCTCCACCCCCTCCTGCATTCAAGCCGACACCGGCCCCTCAGTTCGGACTATCCACAAAAGAGATCATACCGGGCGCAAATGTCATAAGTCCTCCTCCTCCGCTTCAGCCCGGAATAAGGCCAGGCTTACCACCAACTGCTCCGCCTCCACCACCAGGCACCTTTCCTCTTGACGCGGACGGCGTTGGTATGATATATCAGACAAAGACGGGAGGACAAGTATGGCATATCAACATCGAGCATCCGTACAATAACGATCCTCAGTTTGTGCCAGGTCAGACGATCAGCGTTAACACTGACGGCACTTACTCGTTCTCTGATAATACCGCGATTAGAATGCAGGTCTATACCCAGTCAGGCCATAACAAAGCGGCATGTGTCACGAACCAAGGTACTCTAGTCGCTAGGGGCTATATGGAAAATCCTGTCGACTGGACCAACATAGAGATGACGGGCTACATTCAGATCAACAGTTATACGGACTCTACAACAAGCGGTCCTGCACATACGGAGTGGCTTTGCAGAGGAGCGGAGCATACTAGCAGTAACGGATGCCTAGGAACGTCATATCATTGCAACATGTATGTCACGGGTAGAACACACTACGAAAAAGAGTTGGAGCATACCGCGGGCTACACGACAAACGATCCCGAAATCGCCAACGCAACTACAGGACTTCAAGGAAGATGGCTCGGGATCAAGTTTTGCATTTACAACCAGTCGGACGGAACTGTCAAGATGGAAACATGGCTTGATGACAACTTACCTTCAACCGGAGTCCCGCAGAACGGTTGGAAAAAAGTACAGGACTATACGGACAAAGGTAACTGGGGCGGCGGTCATCCTAACTGTGGCGGCACTCCTTCAACTGTCATTTCATGGGGAGGTCCTATCGCACATTTCAGATGGGATAATCTTTCAAGTGTCAAGTTCAAACTCTTATCGATCAGGGAGATCCAAGGTGGCGCACTAGCACCGCCAACTCCGATTCCTCCGCCTTTGGCACCGGGTATGGGCGGATCAGGACAGCCCGGCTCACTCGGCCAGGACGGTGTGCAGATGGTCTACAACACAAAGTCAGGTGGCAACGCTTGGTTCTTACAGAGCAGTCCTGGAGGCGACTCGCAAATGCTGACGCCTATGTTGCAGTCGGGTAACTTAGCGCTGACGGACCAGCCCAACACTATCAACACGAACTCCGACGGATCATTCTCCCTACAAGATGACACCCATAGTGCGAGTAGCACGACTGGCGGAGGAGTGATCGCTATTCAAACTAGCAGCGGCTGGACTCCAAGTTCAGCGGAATCGAACGCATCAAGTGAGTCCAAACTCGCAAGCCAAGGATTCATGCAGGACAGTTCGGACTGGACTAACGTAGAGATGACTGGCTACTTCAAACTGCCTTCGTCGTCATCGACGAACCACTTTACACTTTTTGCCAGAACCGGCGAGTGCTTTATAGTCCCAAAAAGTCCAAGCAAAGCAACACTCTGCGCAGGTGCCGGCTATGGCGTCAGATTCTACTCAGACGGTACAGTTGCTCCGATCAAACTTCAAGCCGGCACTACAGTAGCAAGTCCAGATCCAACGCCGACTAACGCGGTTTCGGCTATTGCCGGCAAATGGGCCGGCTGCAAGTTTATCATATACAACGATCCGTCGTCCCACAATCCGAAGATCGAGATTTGGATGGATGGAGACGGGCTAAACACTAGTATGCAGCCAAACAATAACTGGGTCCAACACGGCGGCAAGATCGACAGCGGTAGTTGGGGCACGTCGGGAAGTAATTGCGGGGGGGCTAAGGATCAAGAGATAACTTGGGGAGGACCGTTGGCGGACTTTGTTTGGGCTATCCCTAGCGGACATATAGAATGGCTGTTCCTGTCCGTGAGAGAGATAGATCCCTCATCCCTTGCCGCAAACAATCCTGCGCCGCCCGGAGGACCACCGCCAGTTGCAGGTCCTCCTCCAATAGCAGGACCACCAAGCGATCAGCCGCCGGGAGCACCACCACCACCAGGAGCTCCGCCTGCTCCTACTGGAATAGGGCCTCCTCCGCAGAATCCAACTCGCTGCTTGGGTCAGTAGCCTAAGAAACAGATAAGTCCAATTTGGAGCAGTTAATGCGTCAACAACAAAGTGCTGTCATGCAATAATCTCTGCACACTTCGGAACTTTAAGGTAGAGATAAGAAGAGTCTCGGAGGGCAGGTACGAACAAGGTCCGTACTGTTCGTCATGCGCTTGTCACATCAGGAAAGAGACTATTCTGAGAAAGAACTTTTGTCCTTGCTGCAAACAGCACTTACGATACCATGCTAAGAATCTGGCTTCTTCTGTTTGGAGGGTGACGACGAGAACTGTTCGTCCTTAAACTCTTCACGCTTGATCTTATTTCCACAAGGCCTACAGTATGCAGAGTACGGTCCGCCCGTAGGAACGCTGTCAACCACATAGCCAATGGCCGATCCGCACTCGGAACAGACAAGTGCTTTCATTTAATTCGTACAAAAAGGGGGAAGAGTTTGAGTTAGTTAAGCCTTTCCTTTCTTCGGCATCGAGGCTTTTGACTTTGGATTAGGCATGTCGCCGGCCTTGTTTGGTTTTGCAACTGTCGCTTTGATCTTGCCTTTACCGCTGTTGCTGCCACCGCCACTCGCTGAGGACGCCGGCGGAACTTGTGCTTCTTTTACTAATCTTCTCATGTCGTTGTCTTCTCGGCTTCTGGTTCCTCTCCGGCCTTTTTATCTTCTACTATGATGTTTCCCCCTGGTAGCGTTTTCACAACCTTATTCGGACCAAAATCGGGCCATCTTCTTGTTGTCATATTGCTACTACGATCATCATCCTCTCTCGATCTCGCCTGTCTTGAATACATGATGTAACTCTTTCTTATTATCTAGATCGTTATCGCCATGTTTGTAGTGCGGGGAGTTTTTCGGAAACGTTCTTCTCGCAGGAAGATACACCTGATCTCTTGATTGGATCGGCCTGAGTCCTTGACTGTTTCTTCGTTTGTTTAAGTATCGATACTGGACATCCTGCACTATCAGATTACTCTTGTCCTTTGCTTTATGAAACATATCCGAGTCGACGTCTGGATCGTCTAGAAACGTAAACGTCCTCAGGATAAATTTCGGAGACTTTGGGTAGTTGTATCTGTCTATACCTTCTTTTAGAATCTCGTACTTACCACGATCTAGTTTCTGGATCTCATCAAGTTCTTGGGAAATGTGCCTCGCGTCTAGCCTAATGTCCTTAGGCAATATTCTATCCGAACATGCGAGTTCGGCTGTTATTGTTCGGCTGTCACGATCAAATTCATGATAGACTATGTCTATTCCGGTATGAGAGGGAACATAGTTGGCCGCTATATGCTGTGGCATCCTTAACTTGATCAAGTTACGATATACAGTCACACTATTCCTCCTCTTCCTCTTCTTCTTGTTCCCGCTCTAACTTCTCTGCCAGTCCGTAACGCACTAAATAGTCCATCAATTCATGCAGTTTTTGAGGCGAGAGAATTACCTTGTGCCTGTAAAGGACTAGTACGATAATTTCGTGTGTGGAGTAGTCGTGATCTATAGGGACTCCAGTTCTGTTCGTGTCCTCGGCTATCGTTGACGCCACTGTCCTAGCACGTTCCATCAGGGATAAACTTTCAAATCGTTCTTGTGCCTCCAAATGACCTTTCGTTAGCGTGACTGATGAGTCTCTAGAACCATCCCACTGTACTATGCCGGCCCTAACGAGTCTTGTTAGTGCGCCATCAAACTCTTCTTCAGTTATTCCTCCTACCGGTGATTTCGTCATTTGGCCCAGATGGCGAACTGCTCCTCGCCTTTAATACCTTTTTTTGCCGTTGCTGGAGGAACGTACTTTTTCGTGATAGTAAGATTGAAGTCACTATGTCCAGTTTCTTTGAAATGTTCTACGGGATCTAGAAAAGCCCTGTTTTCACAATCTCTGCATTCCGCAGTGTAACTAAATCCTGAAGGTAAGATCATCATTAACAACGTCTAGTTTATCTTCAACGTCGTTATTGGATGTATCTCTGCCCAGTTGCTATGATCGTGATCTAGTACATAAGATCCTGTGACAGCGATATGTTGTCCAACTGAAGGGATAAGGAGATGCTGCTGGAAGTTCGTACAGGCATTGATTGCGCTAGGCTGAGTGATTGGCTTGTGGCTGCAGATCGGCTCGATCACAAGATTGCCTTTTTGCAGTTTGATGTTGGCAGCGTTCACTAGCCCTACGTATTTCGCATCCGGGTTTAACGCGATATGATAGTCTCCATCCGCTTCAGGCCTGACGACAGTAACTACGCCAGTAACAGATCTGCATCTATCGACGATCTGCAGCCTTTGAGGATGATAAACATGACTCCAAAGCGTACTGTCACATCGTGGCGTTGTTGTTTCCGTTGTCCAGAAAGTGATGACTTGGGCGTTTACCAACGGGAGCAACAACAACAACAACAACGACAAGAACAACGACGTCAGCGCTGTTGCTACTACTACGGGCAACAATAATAATACTGACATTCTCGAAAGTCTATTCGCTCGACGTTTATTAATTAAGTTAAAGTCACTTGAGATAGTACTTTCCCTGCAGTCCTTTCCATCTTCCGACCTTGCCCTGTCGTAACAGAGGCAGCATGTATCTAGTGAGTGTCCTCCTGTCTATTCCGACGAGTCTGGCCAACTCCAGATGATGTATTCCTCCCTCCGTCTCATAGCCCGCCAGTATGTCGGCTATTCTATCTCTGACATCCTGCTTGTACTCTTCAGTATAGTCACGAAACCTTATCATTTTGGGTAACATAGCCCCAAATGAGCCGTATTCTATAAAAGTATGCGCGGCCCTTGGTTGTCCAGTGACTGGTGGCAGTCGAAACTGTGAACATTATTGGGTAATGTGGCAAACCGATGACAGCCTGAGTCGAACGGATAACATACAACCGAAGTGTCGTTTCTGTGGCGTCAAGGGCGTGATCATGCCAGAATATGACTGAGCATCTCGACCTTAGCCTAAGTAGAGATCAAATTGAGTTAATTCGTTTTTGTCTTACCGTGACGGCCGAGAACCCTAATTGGCAATCGGTGGGAACAGGCAAATTTGGAGCGAGCCTACTCGAGCAGATCAAAGAGGTCGACCAAGAATTACAGAGAGTTCTAGGGCCGTCGCCAGTCGGACCGTAATGTGAGGTATCCAGGGATCCTATGGTGGGAAGCAGTTAGCGGTGATCGTAATCAGTGTGTCAGTATATTTGGTTCTGCTTTGGCGATATAATACTGCTGGTTAGTTGCTAGTTAGTCAGAAAAGCAAAC
>AF_2010_repII_A1DRAFT_10000075_pt1 | contig 15629 bp, 17 predicted proteins | sample AmaForreplicIIA1_FD_9195 | JGI IMG/M metagenome (IMG submission 9195)
GCGGGACCAAAACACATGCTGCTCCTGGTCGGACTGGGGAATCCGGGAGCGCGCTACGTCGGCAACCGGCACAATATCGGTTTCCTCACGGTGCAAGAGATCGCCAAGCGCCACGGCATCGGGCCGTGGCGGCGGCGCTTTCAAGGTCTCGCCTGCGAAGGACCGCTTGGCGGCGTGCGCACGCTCCTGCTTTTGCCCGGCACCTATATGAACGAATCTGGCCGCGCGGTCGCGGACGCCACGCATTTTTACAAGCTCGCGCCGGCCGATGTGACGGTGTTTCACGACGAGATCGATCTGCCGCCCGGCAAGGTTCGTGTAAAGATCGGCGGCGGGATTGCCGGCCATAATGGTTTGCGTTCGATCTCCGAACATATCGGTAATGATTACCGGCGCGTTCGCATCGGGGTCGGCCATCCTGGTGACAAGGATCTCGTGGAGCATTATGTGCTCAGCGATTTCGCCAAAAGCGAGCGTGATTGGGTCGAAGCGCTGATTGCGATCTTGGCCGACAACGCTGGACTGATCGCACGAGACCAAGACGGAAGCTTCCAGAACAAAGTTCATCTCGCCATGGTGGCAAAAGGCTTCGGTCAGCCTGAACGGGATGACCAAACAGATAATGGCGAGTGAAAAGTTTGTACTCACCTATTTGTAGCGTCCGAAACATTCCAAAATAACGAACTGAAAGAAGCTGATTGAAAGAAACCTATGGGCTTTAAATGTGGCATCGTCGGGTTGCCGAATGTCGGCAAATCGACGCTTTTCAACGCCTTGACCGAAACCGCCGCAGCGCAAGCGGCGAATTATCCGTTTTGCACGATCGAGCCGAATGTCGGCGAGGTAGCGGTGCCCGATCCTCGCCTGGAAAAATTGGCGAGCCTCGCCAAATCGGCGGCGATCGTGCCGACGCGGCTCACCTTCGTCGATATTGCCGGGCTCGTGCGCGGCGCATCAAAAGGGGAGGGGCTCGGCAATCAGTTCCTCGCCAATGTCCGCGAAGTCGATGCCATCGCCCATGTTGTGCGTTGCTTCCAGGACAGCGATGTCACGCATGTCGAAGGCCGGATCGATCCGATTGCCGATATCGAGACGGTGGAAACCGAATTGATGCTCGCCGATCTCGAAAGCCTGGAGCGGCGCATCGAAGGGCTCGAGCGCAGATCGCGCGGTACCGACAAAGAGGCAGCGGAAGCTCGGCAGACACTCGACCTTATCGAGCGAACGCTTTCGCTGTTGCGCGACGGCAAGCCAGCACGGCTGACGCAGCGCAAGCCCGAGGAGGAAAAAGCTTTTCACATGCTGGCGCTGCTCACCGCGCTGCCAGTGCTTTATGTATGCAATGTCGATGAGGCGGCTGCGGCCACAGGCAATGCGTTTTCCAAAAAGGTCCAAGCGCGCGCCAAGGAGGAGGACGCCGCCGCCATCTTCATTTCCGCGAAGATCGAGGCCGAGATCGCAGTGCTGTCACCGCACGAGCGGGAAGATTACCTGGTGGCTATCGGTTTGAAAGAAGCCGGGCTCGATCGCTTGATCGCCGCGGGATATGCGCTCCTCGACCTCGTCACTTTCTTCACCGCGGGGCCGAAGGAAACGCGGGCTTGGACGATCACCCGGGGCAGCAAGGCGCCGGCGGCCGCCGGCGTCATTCATACCGACTTCGAGCGCGGCTTCATCCGCGCCGAGACGATTTCATACGACGATTATGTTGCTTGCGGCGGCGAGACTGGCGCACGCGACGCTGGCAAAATGCGGCTCGAAGGCAAGGAGTACGTCGTGCAGGATAGCGACGTTATGCATTTCCGGTTCAGTACTTGACGCAAGACGTCTTCAGCGAGCCATGCTGCCGAACTATTGCGGACCGCTCCCGCAGCGCGGATGCAAACGACCGCCGTCTGCCACTGCTATTACCACAACGATCTCATCCGGCTTTGGCGCATCGGGGATCGACACTGTGATCGTATCAAAGTGGTCGAACGACCAGGATTCGTCCTTGTGGCTCAGCGGCAGGTCAAGACTGGCGCCGCAGGCGGCAACTTTGACATTGGACGGAATGACGGCTTTGCCGCCGCCGACAGCGGTGCGCATCAGCTTTCCCAGCATGGGGTGAATACAGGCGCCGCCATGCTCGTGCTCGCCATTGAGGCCGACAATCGCGCCCTTGCCGTAGGAAACCGGTGCGTCCGACAGCAACTGGACCAGATCGGATGCACATGCGTCCGGCCTTGAACAGTTCGGTCAAGTCATCGGCATAGCGGCCGGCGAATGGATTTCTGATGACGGCCATGGCGACGGCGCGAACAATCGGCCGATTGGCTGGGCGATCCATGTCGGACGTCAGCGTCTCGCGCATCATTAATGATTTGCGGATGTGGAGCATGGGGATGATCCTGTAATGCTATCTGCGCGGAACGGATACGGCCAAACGCCACGGGGGTTCCCGATTGTGTTCGACGCATTTGAGCCATTGATGCCGGAACATCGCGTTAACGGTATTGATCACAACTTCGTAAGTTAACCAATCTTCATAATCTGGACCTTGACGAGGGCTGTAAAATCGGGGCCGCTCTCCCCCCACAAGAGAGCACGGCCCCGACCAAGTCCCCCATCCCCCGACACCCCGACGAGGTTGGGGCCGACATTATCGAATATGAATTATGGCCCACGGTGGGCAGCAAATTGGCATCACACATTCTTTCTGGGTTGTTGCGGCAGGGTTACACTTGCCGAGGCGGACTTGCGGACCTGGCGACAGGTCCAGTCATTGTTCGCTTTTGCCCGTTGAAGCAGAGCGCGCTGGGATGTCCGCTAAGGGCCATCTCCGGACATGCTAGGCTTCATTTTGGAAGTCGAAATTGTCCCTCAACGGCGCAAGATAACGGTGTATCATCGGTTGCAGAGCTGCCAATGGGATGTGCCGAGGTCACCTTATTGCGGCAGCGGTGATGCCCGCGGCGGGCGTGCATAGCAAAATTTTTGATCGTGTTCGCGTCCGTAGACCCGCGCGGAGCATCGAGCATGCGAATTCCTCGTCGTCGCTTTATGCAAAAGGTAGCGAGTGCGGCCGCGCTGACAGCCTTTTCGCCGAGCGCCTGGGCGCTTGATTATCCTACGCGGCCAATCCACTGGATCATTGGATTCCCGCCGGGCGGCGGTGCCGACATTGTAGCGAGAATAATGGGGGCGTGGTTGTCGCAGCGTCTGGGCCAACAAATTATCATCGAAAATAAACCTGGCGCCGCCACCAATATTGCTACGCAAGCGGTAATTAATTCGCCGCCCGACGGTTACACCTTGCTATGGGCGGGGATCAGCAATGTCATCAACGCGACGATCTACGGAACGCTGCCCTTTGATTTTCTGAAAGACATCGCGCCCGTTTCCGGAATGGTGGTCTATCCAATGGTTTTTGAGGTCAATCCATCCGTTCCGGCCAAAAACATTCCTGAGCTGATCGCCTACGCGAAGGCCAATCCCGGCAAGATCACATTGGCTTCATACGGGACCGGCACGATCTCTCAGGTGGCAGGAGAACTGTTCAAGTCGCGCGTCGGAATTACCATGGTTCACGTACCCTATCGCGGTGGAGCGCCTATGGTCGCCGACCTTATTGGCGGCCAAGTTCAGGTTGCACTCGACGTTGTGGCAGGGTCGCTTTCCCACATTCGATCCGGTGCAGCCCGTGCGCTGGCCGTAACAACCGCCACCCGCTTGGACTCACTTCCCGATATTCCGACTGTTGCAGAGACCTTGCCGGGATATGAGGCGGCCGCTTTCACCGGTGTCGGCGTCCCGACTGGCACGCCCGAGCCGATAATCGCGCGGCTCAATCATGAGATAAACGCCGGCCTGAACGATCCAGGCATCAAGGCACGGCTTGCTGAACTGATGGCTACTCCACTTGTTCTCACCCCTGCGGAGTTCGGCGCTTACATGGCTGCCGAAACAGCGAAGTGGGCGAAGGTGATAAAGTTTGCAAACATAAAGGCGGAATGAAGCTGCCGTCGTCGGCAGCGCCGCGCTCGCGCAAGGCGGCCAACTAATCAAGATCGGTTTCAGTATGGCTCAGACTGGTTCGCTCGCGGGCGCCGGCCAGCAGGCGCTGCTCGGCGCCCAAATCTGGGAGGAAGAAATCAATGCCAAGGGTGGCCTGCTTGGCCGGCCCGTCAAGCTCATCTATTACGACGATCAGACCAGGCCAGACACCGTCCCGGACATTTACACGAAACTCATTGAAGTCGACAAAGTCGACCTCATCATCGGGCCTTATGGGACGAACATGGTTGCCCCGGCCCTTCCGGCGATCATGCCCAAAGGCAAGGTTTTCATCGGCTTGTTCGCACTTGATCTTTCTCGATGCTGCCGTCGGGACCTACGCCCAAAACGTCTTTCACCGAGGGTTTCTTCGAAGTTGCCGCGGCGCAGAATCCGAAACCCCAATCGGTGGCGATTACGGCCGAGGATGCCGAGTTCTCGCGTAACGCGGCGGAAGGCGCCCGCGAGAATGCTCACAAGTATGGCTTCAAGACTGTCTACGATAGAAACTATCCACCCAATACCACTGACTTCTCACCAATTATCCGCGCCATCCAGGCGACCAATCCGGAACTGGTGGTGATCTGCTCCTACCCAAACACTTCGGTTGGCATGGTGCAGACCGCGAGCGAGCTGGGCTTGAAGCCGAAGATGATGGGCGGCGGGATGGTGGGAATCCAGTACACCGCCATCAAAAGCAAGCTCAAATCCAAGCTGAACGGCATCGTGAATTACGAGTTCTGGGTGCCGACGCCAAAATTGATGGCGCCCGCCGCGGATTTCTTCAAAAAATACCAGGCGCAAGCGCCAAGCCATGGCATCGATCCGCTCGGCTATTATCTCGGCGGCTGGGGCTATGCCTATTTCCAGGTGTTGCAACAAGCGGTCGAGGCCACCAAGAGCCTCAATGACGACAAGCTCGTAGACTATCTGCGTACCCACTCGTTCAACACGATCATGAATCCGGAGATCAAGTTCGGCAAAGACGGCGAATGGACCAAATCGGGGGTGATGCAGGTCCAGTATCACGACATCACCGATAGTGCGAACCTCGATACGTGGCGCGGCATGAGCTATCAGACCGTGCTCACGCCTGCCGACCAGAAGACCGGCGACGTCATCTATCCGTACGTGAAGGCGTCGGGATAAAACCCCGCGTCCGCCTGTCATTGAGCCGGCCGAAGGATCTCGGCCGGCCGGAGAATGAGTCATGGAAACGCTGCCCAGATTCGGTATCTCGCGCACCGACATGATGAAGCGCGTCGCTCTCTTCAACGAGCTCAACGGCTCCGACGGCGGGCTTCCCGATAGCAAGGCCCCGCAATGCGAGCGCGTGCTCTATAATGTCATTGGTTTTCAACCGCCCAAAGATTCAGGTGGCGCTGTGACGTCTCCTGTCGGTGATGATGCCTCGCGCTTGGCAGCCATTCCGATCTCCGAAGGTTTTAATCTCGGTTATTGCCGTGCCAAGCCTGGCAAAGGCCCAATGATGCACAACCACGATACTAACGAGACCTTCATTCCGATGACCGGGACATGGCGCTGTAGCTGGGAGAACGAGTGGGGCGAGGTCGAATCGATCGACCTTCATCCCCTCGATGTGATTTCTTTTCCTCCTGGCGCGATCCGGCGCTTCGAAAATGTCACGCCTGGACCGTCTGGCGAGGATGCAATTCTCATGTTTGTAATCGGCGGTAACGCCCCAAAAGCCGAATTCACGGACTCGGCTATGCAAGAGCTTGAAGAGGCCGGCGTTTGGCCGCGCAAGCACGGCTAGCTGTAGACGGCGACAAATGCTCGAGATCGCCTTTAGCCGCGAGCGGCCCGGCTCAATCTTTTTTCATCGAGAATTCAGGGCTCTCTTCGTCCAGCTTTTTGAGAACCGCGCACAATTGGGGTGGCAATTCTTGCCTCGTACAGGCCCGATAATGAGCTCGCAACAATTTGTCCAATTGTTCTCGGGTCTTAGTCCAGTGAAACAACTCGGACGGTGTGCGCTTCATGGCGATGTTTTGATGCGGTTACACGCCTAACCACGCGCTTCCAATCGAGTTCCCGATTTTAACTGCGACTTGCGACGGTCCGTGGCGGTGCAGCCGGAGGCGGTAGGCGGGCATTATTCAATTTTTGCCGACCGTTCGAACCGTTCCATCGGGTGGAAAATCGACCACGAGCCTTCCGCTTACAGGAGCTGATATACGGCCAGCCGCAGCCCTTCTGTGAAGAGGTAGAGAAAAACAAGACCGGCCGCGGCAACGGCGATCACTCCGGCTGAGGTCAGCAAGGTCTCCCGCAGGCGCTTGGTTTGAGGCGGGCGTGATCTCGGTTGTGATGGCGCAAGCATTTTCTTTGCATGGGCCGGGCGTGGCCCCGGCTTTAACCGAGCGTTGAGGGGCTACGGAGCCAGGGCCACTGGCGCGACCGGCTTATGTTGCCTCAGCACCGGCCTGCCTGCTTATTAACGCTTCCATTCATGCTGTCGTTCCTGCATTCCCGCTGAACCGGGGCCACGTCCAAGCGTTGATGCGGCTGGGGGAAATGCAGAGAAGCGAGCCGCTATGGAACTCCAGGCCACGCTAACTGATTTTTGGGGGTCGCCATTTCAGTTTGAAGTGGTAGACTGACCAAATCAGAGTCAAGTCGGGGGACGGGCTCATGAACCCAAGTCTTGTTCGACCCATAACTTTGTTTGGTACGGTGGCGGTGATGCTCACCCTAACCGTCGTGGTGACGCTTTTCGCGTGGTGACGGTTTCCACTCCGATGACGTCGGCCAACTAAAGTAATACGACGTAACGCGGGGGTATCGAGAAGGCAGCTGTCGGTCTGCGACGGCTCAATGTATCATTAGGCTCACGCCGTACCCCACGAGGCTTGAAAACGCCAAAACCAGTGGCGCGGCACAACAAAACACGAGTGCGATCTCCGCCGTAACGCGAAGCATTGGCCGTTGATGCGCAACTTGCGTTAAATAGCTCATCTGACGCTCTCCACCCTTTTATGTTCCCTCGGTGGGCGGGTGACACCCAGCGAGTCGGTATCTTTATTGCGTACCCGTAATCCCTAGTCTGTGACCGACGTCACAGCCAAGAAATTGCGATAGGTGGGCTTAATAATTCCGTGCAGGCGTTGCCGTTTAGCCACACACAGCGTCGGCGGCGCGGCAGGGGTGCGGCATAAACGGGCCGAAACCCGCACCGCTAACTGGCTTTCGCCCGAAGGCGGTCGGCGACCAGGAGAAGGTACCATGCGGCTCGAAGGCGGGTGCTATTGCGGGGCGGTGCGGTATGTTGCGGAGGGTGAGCCAGTCCTAAGAGCGCAATGCCACTGCCGCGCGTGTCAGCACATCTCGGGTGGAGCGCCCAATCTTTTCATGCTCATGCCAGCACGCGGGTGTTTGGTTCTCGCAATGCGCCCCGNCAGTTGTCATCTGTGATGTTTTCGCAACGATCGCCAAGAAACGCGCGCGACGCGTTTGGCGCCTCTGGCAGTCAAGAAGGGCCTGCATACAATAAGGGACCATCACGCGAGAATGCCATGGCAAATACGTCGGTCGTTTCTATGGTTGCGACATTGTCGCTGATATTAACCACTAACTTGGTCGGTGCCGAACAATTCGGAACAGCGGAGGAAGCGAGAGCGATGCTCGACCGCGCTATCGCCGCGCTCAAAAGCGACGAGACTACGGCGTTGCGTGCAATCAGTGACACGAAGAACAAGCAATTTCACGACCGCGATCTTCACGTTTCCTGCTTCAATATGTCAGACGGAAAATTCACCGCCTTCCCAAGCCCTGGCATGATCGGCCTTGATGTTCGCAGCTTTAAACTTGGTGACGATCCGATAGGCCAAAGAGCCTTTGACGCAATTCAGAACGCGCCGGAAGGAACCGTGGCCACGATGGACTATAATTTCCCAAAATCGGGCAAGCCTGCTCTCAAGCAATCCCTTGAGACACGCATCGGCGATCAAGGCTGCGGCGTCGCCTACTACAAGGAGACGGTCCAAGATCCGAGTACTACCGGGTCAATCAGCAAGACCAAAGACTTAGCTAAAGGGGCCAAATGAATCATTAGGCCCGGTAAGCACCGGGTAAGCAGACCGCAATTTGCCAGGTAAGCACCCCCGGTATGCAGCTTTTCTGGTATGCGCGGCAGCTTTGAGCGGCTGGCTGAAGGCGGCACAGCGGGCGATCAGCGAGAGATCGATCACGATCGTCTTGCTGCAATCCGCGCCAAAGCGGCTGAACGCCTGGAGGAGCTGCGCGAAGAGATCGACCGTATCAACGAAGAGCTTTAGCAGGCGACGGCGGACCTCACCCTGCCGCCGGTCGAAGAACCCGAGCCCGATGTTGAACTCGATTCCGAAAGGCATGCCTTGGTATATTTCGATGACGATTGGGTGACCGCGACCCGAAAGCTGATCAACCGTAAGGCCTACAGCAAGAGGACCAAAACGTAAGACCTAGATCGAGAAGGCCCTCGCCGCCGCCAACGTCAATTACCGCCGCGACTTGGGGACTGCTGCGCGGTCAGAGGCGGACCGCCAAAGGGTGTCAATATTGTTGACACCCTTTCGGAACGCCGCCCGGCTAGTTAGAACGCGGCGCGCTTATCGATCACCACCCCCACCGACGATTCCCCCAACCTCCCCAGCCGCCGCCCCAACCGGGGGCTGATCTGAAGAGAGGACGATTCCAACCCCAACCTCCCCCCCAACCGGGGGCTACGCTGACGCCCCAACCGGGGGCTGCGCTGAAGAGAGGACGATTCCAGCCCCAACCTCCTCCCCAACCGGGGGCTACGCTGACGCCCCAACCGGGGGCTGCGCTTCCCCAGCCGCCGCCCCAACCGGCTCCGTAAGCGGTCGCGCCATAGACGGCCGCTCGAGCGACTGGATGGCGATGATAGGCGTAGGGCCCAAAGTTGCGATGATAGACCCCGCGATAGCCGAGATTGGCACCGACGCCGAAGGTGCGCCGCACCGCGCGGCGATGCACGCCCGCAAACGACATCGGCGTGCCCGGTCGGCCGATGATGGCGTGGGCCTTGGAGACGGCGGGCGTGACACCATCAAAAGTGAAGGGCAGCGCAGTGAAGAGCAACGCCGTAGCGATGAGAGGCTTTTTCATGAGTCCTCCTCCATCATTGTGACTTTGATCCCCTCATCCACTCGACGGCAATGTCTTCGGGCAAGTTAAGTTCGAGAGGGATCGCCTACTCGACCTAAACCAAAGGAAAGGCGGGGGCGGTTCCAAAAAAATTCAAACGTTTGAAAAATTCGAGCGCGGCGAATCTCCCCGCTACTGTCCACCCGAGCTCTTCTGCGCTTGAATGCGAACCATATCGGCGACGCGAACGCGGTTGGCGCGATGGAATTTGATTCTAACGGTCGCTCCCACTCTTAAATCCGCCCACGATGCTTTCGTCCTGCCAATCCAATAGGTCGTTCTCTCCGTTGTCTTGTAGGTCCAATTAGTCCGGTGCCAATTGCAGGAGAACGTGCGCGTCTGATCGTCGATCGCGTTGATTGGGCATCGTACTATTGGCCGAGCCGCCATGGCGGTGGACGACGCGCTGACCAGAATCGCGGCGGCGCAACACAAATGTCTGAATTTCATCCCTGCATCTCCTCAGGTTCAGTGCTGAAATGATTTGTTTTGCGTGAAGAATTCGTGCCGCCTCAACCGATCACCTCGTCGGCGCGGGCGATGACAGTTGACGGGAGGGTGAGGCCGATCGCTCGGGCCGTCGCGAGATTTATCACCAACTCGAACTTGTTCGGCTGCTCAACCGGAATATCAGCGGGCTTTGTCCCATGCAGGATTTTATTGACCATGTCGGCAGCTCTCCGGAATAGACTGGCGTAATTTGGCCCATAGGACATGAGACCGCCCGCCTCAACGTAATCGCCGTAGCGTAGGATCGTGGGCAAGCGCGCGCTGAGTCCCGCCGCGTCGTGGGCTTTCCCCACGCTAAGGGCTACGACGGGCAGCTGGACCATATCACGTTTTGGGGTGGGAATTGTGCCTTAGGTCCCCTCAAAAACGCTCGTTCCGAATACGGTCAGCGACATTGATCGATCACGTCTAAAGTCCCGCTTCGTGCCAAGGCCGACGCTGGCGCACCTAATCAATCACCTCGTCGGCAGCGCGAGCAGCAGACGCCTTTCGTGTCGATGAAATTGCAGACGCGATTAACAGACGGCTGATTATCAAGCTAAATGAAAGTCTATCGCGATGCAGCAAATTGGAAGATGCCACCAATTTGTCCATTCGCGCGCCCTTACGGCATCACGGTCTTTTGACACGGCACAACAAACTACGGCACAACAAACTAAAGGAGCTAATTTTGTGAGGTTGGGTCAAGGTGACGGGGCAGGGGATGACCATTCCCGATTACATTGCAATCGGCATTCTGACCATCGTGATCATTTCACTCACGCTTCGCGCCAGTCACAAGACGAGCTTAAAATAGCCGACCCGATTCGATCACGAGCTGTCAGGCATTTTTAGGCGAGCGTCTTCGCGGTCAGTCACGCAAGAGACTAACCACGGCCAATGTCTGTTGGCTCGTTGTCTTTATTCTTGCTGCGGTGCATTAGGCATGCCATCTCGGTCGGGCTCTATCCACGGCTCGCCTACAAACCGGATGTCGACTTTAAACCGATCGGTTTGACTTTGGAGACCCCGCTCCTGATCGTAGCGAGGAAGGACTTTGCACCAAGGAACCTCGAGGAATTTATCGCCTACGTGAAGGCAAATTCCGAGAAGTTGAACATGGGACATGCCGGCGTCGGATCTATCCTGTACAGCTTTGGTCTCATGCTCAATTCCGTCCTTGGCGTGAGACCAACTTTAGTGCCCTTCAATGGCGGTGGGCCGGCCACGAGTGCGCTGCTTGGTGGCCAGATTGACTACACTTGTGGTGCGATCACTGACGTTGCTCCCCACGTTCACGCAGGGGCGCTCAAGGCCTATGCAATAGCAGCAGACGAACGCAGCTCGGTCTTGCTAAATGTACCGACCACCAAGGAAGCTGGACTGCCCGAATTCAAGGCCATGCCCTGGTTTGCTTTATTTGCTCCAAGGGGCACGCCGCGGCCGATTCTGGACAAGCTCAGCGATGCACTCGACAAGGCTTTGGATGATCAAAAAGTCCGCGGTCGTTTTTCCGACTTGGGCGGCTATGTTCCTGATAAGCGAGACGAGGACAGCAAGCGCTCGCGACATTGGTCAAAGACGAAATCGCTCGCTGGGCCCCCATCATCAAAACGGCGAACGTTGGTCGATAAAGGTCATGGCGAGCCTGCGCGGGGCAAAAAATCGCGCGCGCAGCATGAATGTTGCGCTCACTCTGATATCCGGTTCGGGTCATCAACCGACGTTGCCGGATGTCCGACCAATGTCTGTTTTACCCCTCCGATGTGTCGCGGAGTGCGCCGGGGCCGAGATCCTGACTGCTGATATATGGGGGATTAGTAGTATTTTCGTCGTCAGGGTCGTCTCTGAGCAGAAGACGGATTCCGCAACTGAGTCCCTCGACTGCATAATCAATCCGGGCATCTGGAAATGTAGCCTTTATCAGCGCAGTACCAAACCCTTGTCGGGTCGGTGTCGCAACTGTTGGGCCCTCGCTTTCCTGCCATTTGAAATCAAGTTTGTTGTTGTTTCCCTGCTCGGTAGTCGTCCAGGATATCAGAACCCTCCCATTTGCATTTGACAGGGCGCCGTATTTGGCGGCGTTTGTCGCAAGTTCATGCAGTGCGAGTGAAAAGTGTTCGGCTTGCTTGGGGGTGAGCAAAACATCCGCACCATCGACGCTGGTGCGGCCGCCAAATGGCTCCATCTCGAGCAGTACGATCTCGCGCAGACCTAACCCTCGCCAATTCGACTTCGTCAACTGTCGATTAGTCTTCGCGAGCGCCCGTAGCCGCGACTCGAACGCTTTTTTGGCGTCATTCAAAGAATGACCGTTCGCGAAACTTCGATGCGCGATACTTTGCACAATGGCCAGGAGGTTGTTACTGCGATGTTGTACCTCCATCAGCAGCGCTCTCTCCCGCTTTTGTGCTTCTCTCCGCTCAGTGACATCGCGGATGGACGCGATCCAGCCAATTACTTCGCCGTCATCGTTCCGCTCGGGCATATATACGGTGTGAACGGTACGTACGGCGGCGTTTTGATAAGGAATGTCCCGTTCGTATTCGACCCGATTACCTTGAAGAACCTTTTCAATGTATGGAAGCATTGTATTGAAGGCTTCGTCGCCGACGACCTCCCCGACGGTTCTTCCGATTACGTCTTTGGGACGAAGACCAAGCATTTGGCCGTACGATTCGCTGATGAACCGATAACGCAAATCTCGGCCGCAGCGCGTCAGCATAAACGAAGTTCCACCCAGCACAGTTTCAAGTTCTTCTTGCTTTGCTCTTACGCGATAGGCCTGCCCGGTGCCGAGCATGAGAAGCGCTCCAAGCAGGCCAGTGCTGAGTACACCAGCGGTAAGAACGAACCAGTTCTGCCATGCCTTATGCCGTGCCAAAAAGGCGGCGGATGGCGCCTCGTTAGCCAGTTGCTCCTCCCAGATTCTGGCTTGGAAAGAAAGTGAGACAAACAAACCGAAACACAGGATCATCGGAACGGCCACGTACCAGATTCGAAGCCGCCACAGTCGTCTCGGTTTGCCCGCAAAAGCGAACATGATCGGCAAGACGACGAGAACACCAAGCGTGTCGCCTCCCCACCAGGTCATCCAACTCAGTGCAATGTCGCTGGACCGGAGTACGCCAGCGAGCCACATGCCTCCGTTTGAAATCGTTGCACTGATAAGACAGATGCAAGGCGAAAATAACAAAAAAAGCAGCAGGTCATGTAGCGTATCGAGCAGTGTTGGATAGCCGATCACGCGGCGCAACAGTGCGCCGCCAATGCCAGCTTGCAGTGCCGAAGCGAATGCGATGATGGCCGCAGTGCCAAGATTTACGGTACTAAGGGTGTGAACGGAATAGCCGGTCCAAATATTGAGTACGAACGAGCCAAGGAATGTGCCTGGCACACTCGCCACACCCAGCATAAAGGCCGCGCCGACGCCAATGCCGGCTGGTAGAAACACCGCCGTGGCATAGCCAGGCGATACCGCGAGAACGAGTCCAAGGTGGCCGGTGATTATGTACGCGAGCGGCAGGGCGCCATAGATGAGGACCAGCTGGCGCGCCGCGGAGTTACCCAGCTTTGCGGCTTTGTCCTGATAAATCTTGTCCATCGGCTAACTGCGCTTGGTGAGCCGCTTATAGACGAAATTCCTCCGACGCAAACTGCATGAGAAATCCCCGCATGACGCGTTCCCAAATCCTTGGAGGCGGGAGCGCGATCGGTTTCTCAGCCACCGACGCCTGTAGGTCAGGGGCGTAGTCGGTGATGGGAACAAGCATAGGTGTAATGCCGAAATGACGCGAGAAAATTCGCGCAACCTCCGATTTTCGTGAACCCGTCGGAAAGACGACTTTAGCGGCCCCAGTGCTCGTCAGCTTTGGGTCATAAGCGGACATTCTCGCCGGACGTTTCGCCGGAGATGGCGAAGGTTCTACATAATCACACCGCAGGCAATGCGCGCGCCACCGCCGCCCAGAGGTGCCGGTTGGTCGGCGTAGTTATCACCGCCTGCGTGGATCATTATCGCGCGGCCCTTAACGTCGGCCACGCTGAGATGTGGCGCCGTAGCGGCCTTCGTAGCTTTGCCGCTGGCATCGACGGTAAGTACTGGCATATCGCCCTTGTGACCCTCGCCCTGCGGCCCGAGATGTTTGCCGGTGTTAGCAGGGTCGTAATGTCCCCCCGCTGCCATCCCAGCCGCTGGTTGGCCATTTGGTCCGTTGGCGGGACCGCAATTCGGATTAACGTGGATATGAAAACCGTGGTCGCCCGGCGGCAGCTCGGTAAGCTCCGGCGTGATCAGCAATCCCTCATTTGTGTCCGACAGTTCAATCGTGCCGATCTTTTTGCCTACGCCGTTGGCATCGATCGCATTCATTGTCACCGTTGTGCTGGCGGCATAGGCGGTGCTCACGGCACCGACAAAAAGGACGGAGACCAATTTCAGAATGCAAGTTTTCATAGAATCCTCCCAAGAATTCGAATGCCTGCGTTTGTGGAGATCAAATTAGCACAGGAAATCCTTTTTTCCTGCCGCATACACTGCCAAACGATCAGGACAAACACAACGACGCGCGAAAGCCCACGCCCTAGTTCACCACGACGGTCGCGCCGACCGCGACCCGACCGTACAGATCGATAATGTCGTCGTTGACGAGCCGGATACAGCCAAATGCCACGGTGGTCCCGATCGTGTTCGGGGCATTAGTGCCATTGATGCGCGAAACGTTATCGTCGAGCTCCAGCACGCGAGCGCCGAGCGGATTACCCGGACCGCCGGGCAATATCCCGGGCCTGGCGAGGTTCTGTTTCACCATTTCCGGCGGTGCTTCCCATTGCGGCCACTCCGTCTTGCGGGCGACGTGGCGCAGCCCGGCCAACTCAACGCATTGCTGGCCAATTCCCACGGCGTAACGCAGTGCGACGTTGTTTGGTTGAACGAGATACAAGAAACGCTGCGATTTATCGATAATGACAGTGCCGACCGGTTGTAGCGTGCGATAGAATGTCGGCTGGCGACGGAAAAGGTAGGATTGGTTGACGTCGGAGTTCCCGTCAATGCCAGGCGGAAGATCACCATCCTTTGTCGCCATGCGGGCGGTGCTGCCCCGGTTTGGCGGGACGTTCGTAGCTTCATTACTAGAGCGCTGGCTCGACCAAAAGGTATAACCCGCCGCACACAGCGCGGCGACAACCACAGCAGCGGCAACCCCGAGGAATCGGCCCAATTGGAAGCTCTCAGCAATCGGCGGCAGGTTCAGCTGGAGAACAATAAACTCACTCGGCCGTAATTAAAACGATCGCTGAACCAATCACTGGTTCCGAAAACCGCCCTGATTCCTAATCGCCCCCAGATGCTCATTGATGCGAAATACAATGAGCACGAACTCGGCCGCGATGCGGGACATGATGACTCCCATGCACGCAGCCAAAACGCTGATAACCAGAAAGATCACGCCGGCAAATGGATTATAGGCCATCGTGGTCAGCGCACCGACCACGCCCGCGAGGCCGAGCAGAATGGAAATCACGACCGCCAGCCAGTAGAAGACCTTGATCACAGTGGGCGTGACGAATCGCTCCCACTGGAAAAGGTCACCAAGACCGAACATTGAGTTCCCCCAATCGCGGGCATCTCGCTCGGCGGCAGACTGCACCGCGCGCCAGCTACGGTCAATCACGCCGGACTCCACCTGACAAGTCATCAATCTGCGCCTGCGAATGGCCTGATCCTGGCAGCGTTTGTTGACGTAGAGCGGTGGGCTCTTTAGGACCAAGGTCATGGCCATGCCGAAGCTCTCCCCGGAAAGATTCGTAGGCTTCGCGCCGCGCTTGTCGAGCGAGCAGCGGCGTGCCGCCTCGGTTGCCGGCCTGGCGCATGCGCTGCACGACGGCTACACCGATCTCATCTATATCGTGCTGCCGTTGTGGCAGGGGGGGGG
>AF_2010_repII_A1DRAFT_10000080_pt1 | contig 15317 bp, 12 predicted proteins | sample AmaForreplicIIA1_FD_9195 | JGI IMG/M metagenome (IMG submission 9195)
GTCCGCCGACTGACGCGCGGTATTTCGGATCACCTCGAGGTCCGCGTGGGTAGCGCAGCAGCGGCAAAGTGCGGTCGGCATGCACGGCCCGAATCCAAACCAGGGNACTCACCGCCCGCGTCAAAGCGGTCTTCAGGGCGTCGGCGCTAATGCCGTGCGACCCGACCTTCTCTTCGCGGGCGCTCTCGATCGATTGGACGATGTTCATGCCGGTATTAGCCCAGAGTCGCGCAAAAGGCGCAACGGGCGGAAACCAACACGAACGCTATTCCGTAGTCCCGCTCGACGTAAGGCCCTTTGGCTTGCCGGCAACCGTCACCAACAATCCCCCGCTATACAGGCGCTTGGCGACCCGCTTGGCATCCTCGATTGTCACTGCATCGATCAACGCGCTGCGTCGTTGAATATAATCGATGCCGAGATCGTCGATCTGGATCTGGGTCAGCTGTGCCGCGATCTTGCCTGACGTATCGAGGGACAGGGCGTAGGACCCCTTAAGAAACGATTTGGCGGCGGCGAGCTCTTCGGGCGTCGGGCCTTCCTCGGCCATCCGTTTGACTTCCTGTTCGATCACCGCCAACGCATCGGCCGTGCGGTCGGATCGCGTTGCCGTCCCGCCAAGCATGACCGCAGCCCGTCGGAACCAGACCAGACTGTCGGAAACGCCGTAGGCAAGTCCGCGCTTTTCGCGCACCTCCCTGTAAAGGCGTGACGAAAAGCTGCCGCCACCCAGAATGTGATTGACGATGTAAGCCGCCATGAATTCCGGGTCCTGTCGGGCAATTCCCTGTCCGCCGAAGGTGACGACAGCTTGCGGAACATCGACATTTATCACGATGCGCTTGCCGAGACCGGTCGGCGTCGCGTTCGCTATAGGCTTGAGATCGTTCTTTGCGGGCAATGCGCCGAAGGCGCGGTCGATCAGCATGCCTGCTGTCTTGGCATCGACGTCGCCGACAATGGAGATCTTCAATTCGTTGCGCGCGAACACGCGGCGCACATACTCGCGCAAATCAGCTGCAGTGATGCGCGGTACGGATTCGAGAGTGCCTTTGCTTTCGCGACCGTAGGGGTGATCCGGGAAAGCGGTCTGCCACCAACGTCGGCTGGCGAGGTCATTAGGATTGGTGGTATCGCGTTGGAGCGTGGCCATGGTTTGGCCACGGATACGGTCGATTGCATCCGCATCAAAGCGCGGGCTCGTAAGCGACAGGCGCAACAGGTCGAAGGCTTCGTTCCTGTGCTCGTTCAGTGTCCGCAAAGAGCCGTGGATGTAGTCGCGGCCGACCTGGAAGCTGAGTTCGATAGCACGATTTTCCAGCCGCTCATGAAAGGTCTTGCCGTCAAGGTCACCGGCGCCTTCATCAAGCAGATCAGCGGCAAGATTGGCGGTGCCGGCCTTATCGGCATCGTCCTGAGTGGCGCCGCCATGGAAAGCGTAATTGAGCGTAACCAGCGGCAGAGACTTTTCGCGCACCAACCAGGCCTCGATACCGGCAGGGCTGACGATCTTTTCGATCGTCATCGCCGAAGCGGCATTCGTGCACGCAATCGCGGCAACGGCAGCAAAGACAATCGACGCAACCAGCCGGATCATGACCGCTTCTCCGCTTGCGGGCTTACATCTTTGATCAAATAGCCTGTAACGGAGCGTCGTTTGTCCAGCCATTGACGCGCGGCGGCCTGCACCTGTTCTGCCGTAATAGCCCGAATGCGATCCGGCCAATTCTTGACGTCGTTGACTGATGCGCCGGTCGTCAGCGCGGTCCCGTACCAGCGGGCCATGCTCGCCTGGTTGTCTTGCGCATAGACTGCGTCAGCGATCAATCTGGTCTTCGCGCGCTCCAGCTCTTCTGCCGTCACACCCTTCTCGATCACCTGCGCGATGATCGCATCGGTTCCCGCTTCAAGTTGGGGCAACGTAACGCCGGGACGAGGCGATCCACCGATGGTGAATTTCGACAGGTCCAGCGTGCTCGCGTCGTACCAGGCGTTCACGGCGACAGCGACTTGCTTGTCGACGACAAGACCCAGATAGAGGCGGCTGTTTGAACCGCTGCCGAGGATGTGGGCGAGCACTTCAAGCGCCATCGACTCCCCACTTTTGCCGCTCGCAAAAGAGGGCACGAGATATTCACGTTGCAGCGTCGGTATTTCCGCGCGGGGATCCGCGAGCGTGAGTGTCCGCGCGGCTACCGGCGGCGGTTCCTGTGCGCGCAGGCGCGGCGCAATGTTTCCGTGGCGAGGTACCTTTCCGTAAGTTTCTTCGGCGAGCGCCCGCGCTTTTGCGGGATCGACATCGCCGGCAATCACGACCACGGCGTTGTTCGGCGCATAAAATCGGCGATAGAAACCGATCGCGTCGTCGCGAGAAAGCTCTTCCATCTCATGACGCCAGCCGATCACCGGCTTTCCATAAGGATTGTTCAGATAAAGCGCGGCGTCGATCTGCTCACCGAGGCGCGCGCGAGGATTGTTTCCGATGCGCTGGTTCTGCTCTTCGAGAATGACGTTACGCTCGGGCAAAACGACGTCATCCGTGAGTTGAAGGCCGGTCATCCGGTCGGCCTCGAACTCCATGACCGTCTTGAGTTGATCGCTCGCAACGCGCTGGTAGTAGCCCGTGTAGTCCTGCGAGGTGAAGGCATTCTCCTGGCCGCCGATACGTGCGACAACTTGCGAGAACTTTCCCGTGGGATTTTTGGCCGTACCCTTGAACATCAAGTGCTCAAGAAAGTGCGCTAACCCGGACTTGCCCGGCGTCTCATCGGCCGCACCGACTTTGTACCAGATCATGTGCGTCACCACGGGCGCGCGGTGATCCGGAATGACCACCAGCTCAAGTCCGTTGGCGAGCGTGAAGTCGGCCACCTCGGGTCCGGCGGCGAGCGAGGGCGTTGCGATTGCGGTGGCGAGCGCAATTAGCGCCAGGTTTGTTCTGAGAAGCACGTTTTTGGGCCTGAATATGTTGCGATCGTGCGTCAACACGAAATCGGGTGACGTCGCCCACCACCAAGCAAAACTTGATCTGCAGCCGAGAACACTACTTCACCGGCTCGGAATGAGTTGTGTAGTAGTCCGTCGCCTTCGGCTTCGCGTTTTTGCCGACACCGTACGGCTGATCCGGCGACGGCGTCTGGTAGCCCGGCGGCGGATCGGTCAGCGAATTGCGCGGCGGCTCGCCGGTGAATTTCGCCGATTCCTCTTTCTTGCCGTTGAACAGGTTGCCGAACATGCTGTTCTTGAATCCGAGTTCCGACGGCATGATCTGGCTCCCGAAGCCGGATGCTGGCGGCTCGTAACCGTCGTCGGTGCGCGCCTGCTTTTTCTTCGGATTGCCGCCGGGCGTCAGCTGATCGGGACGCAGCGGATTCTGTTCGCGCTCCCGTTCGTCGCTGATGTTGCGACCCTTCTCCACGGCCGCTTGGGTCTTGCGCCGTTCGATGTCGGGGTCTTTCGGCCAGGCCGGATTGTTGGCAATCGCAGCGCCGCTCTTTTCGGGCGGCGGCAACGTACGGCCGGGCGGAATGACGAGCGGTGAACGTTCCTGGTAGTTAATCGTCTCTTCGCCGTCACGGCGGAGGCCGAGCCCTTCCATGACGCCGCGCAAGAATTTCTGATCAGCCGGGAGGTCGTCATCGCCTGCATGCGCGGGAGCAGGACAAAACAGCGCAGCCGCACCGAGTACCAGGCCGAAAGCGGCGCTGGCGCCAAAGGCGCTCGTCATACGCATCGTGTTCATCCGAATCCGGACCATGGAACCCCTCGAATTGTCGCGACTCTTGCGGCGGATCAGGGCGCTTTTGCGGCGCGGTCCATTACAAGAGAGTCATACAACAGGCCGATAACCCCGGCAACGATGGCTACATCCGCGAGGTTAAAAACGTACCAGTCAAAGCGCCAGTTGGCCGTCGAAATGTGGAAAAAGACGAAATCGGCAACCCACCCGTAGGCCAAGCGGTCGATGGCGTTACCGAAAGCACCTCCTATGATCAGGCCAAGGGAGAGCGCGGTGAGCCTGTCCTGCACGCGCGCAAGCCAAAGCACGAGCAACAGGACGGCAACCGTTTTGAAGCCCAGCAATACCCACTGGCCGAGCGCTCCTTGCGTCTGGAAAAGTCCGTAGCTGATGCCCGTATTGCGGGCGAGCACGATGTCGATGAAGGGGCCGAGCCTGACCGGTCCGTTGGCGGCGAGATCAAAAACGAAAAGCAGGTAGATCTTGGCAGCCTGGTCGAGCGCGCAGACGATTGCAGCGACGCTCAATCCGAAACGCGTCAATGGTCCGGTAAAATAGGAACGGGAGATCAATATCTACTCCGCCGCTCTGCGCGCTGCTTCCCATTCGCGCAGCGCCTTCGCGTCACGCGGCGACACGTCCGGATACTCAGGATCGGCGCCAATCGTCGTGAGGATTTTCCACGAGCGCGCGCATTTTTTCCCCTCAGCGAGATTTGGAACGACTGCCACGCCTGTCACGTCCGGTAGACGAAACGCACCACTGGGTCCTTCATCCTGGACAAGAGTCGCGGCCGAAGTGATGCACACCTCAGCAAGGTCGCAATCGACCACGGCCTCGTACAGCTCGGCGTTCGACACGTGCACGACCGGATGCGCCTCGAGTGACGACCCGATTCGCTTTTGCGCGCGCTCGATTTCCAACGCGCCGGTTACGACGCGGCGCACCGTGCGGATATTGCGCCACTTGTCGGCGAGCTTTTCGTCGCACCAGGACGCCGGGACTTCCGGAAATATTTCAAGGTGGACGGATTTCGCCGCATCGCCGTAGCGCGAAAGCCACGCCTCCTCTACCGTAAAGCAGAGCATCGGCGCGAGCCACGTGACCGTGTAGCGGAACAGATGGTCGAGAACCGTGAGGCATGCCTTGCGCTTCACTGATGAATACGGATCGCAATAGAGCGTGTCCTTGCGAATGTCGAAGTAAAACGCCGACAGATCCGAAGTCATGAAGCTCGATAGTGCTGCGAAGATTCGCTTGTAGTCAAAGTCGGCGTAGGCTTTGCGCACGACAGCATCGAGCTCGATCAGCCGGTGCAGCATCAGGCGCTCGAGCTCGGGCATCTTGTCAGCCTTGACGCGGTCTTCCTCATGGAAGTGTGCAAGACTGCCGAGCATCCAACGTACGGTGTTGCGCAGCTTGCGGTACGTTTCGACGGTCGTCTTGAGAATTTCCGGCCCGATCCGCAGGTCGTCTGCGTAGTCCGAGGCACACACCCACATCCGCAGAATATCGGCGCCGGACTGACGGATCACATCCTGAGGCGCGGTGACGTTGCCGAACGACTTGGACATCTTGCGACCCTGCTCGTCGAGCACGAAACCGTGCGTCAGCACGACATCGAAGGGCGCGCGTCCGCGAGTGCCGCAGGATTCGAGCAGAGACGAGTGGAACCAGCCGCGATGTTGATCGCTGCCTTCGAGATACATCACGGTATCCTTGCCGCCATCCATCTTGCGTTTGATCCCGGCGAGGGTCGGGAAGTGCTGCGGATCCTCCAGCACGAAAGCGTGCGTGGAGCCGGAGTCGAACCAGACGTCGAGAATATCGTCGATCTTCCTCCAGGAATCGTTGGCGAGCTTGCCGAGGAAGCGCTCGCGCGCGCCTGCCTTGTACCAGGCATCGGCGCCCTCCTTCTCGAAGGCCTCAACGATGCGCAGCTCGACCTCAGGGTCCTGCAGGATTTCGACTGTACCGTCCGCCTTCTCCTTGACGAAGACGGCAATGGGCACGCCCCAGGCGCGCTGGCGCGAGATAACCCAGTCGGGTCGCGACTCGATCATGCCGGTGATGCGTTTTTCGCCCTGCTCCGGCACCCATCGCGTCACCTTGATCGCGGACAAGGCACGATGACGCAGCGTGTCGCCTTTTCCCACGATGTCTTTATCCATCGCGATGAACCACTGCGGCGTGTTGCGGAAGATGATCGGCTTCTTTGAGCGCCAGCTGTGCGGATACTGATGCTTGAGCCGGCCGCGCGCGATCAGCATGCCGGCGTCAATCAGCGCTTTGATGACCGCTTCGTTGGCGTCACCCTTTTCACCTTTGTCATTGATGACACGCTTGCCCGTGAAACCCGGCGCAGCTTCGGTAAATGCTCCATTCTCATCCACTGTGTAAGGAATGGCCGGATTTATCCCCCGGTTCTGCAATTCGGCTCTGTTTGCAATCCAGATCTCGAAGTCGTCGCGGCCATGCCCGGGTGCTGTATGCACGAAGCCGGTCCCGTCCTCGTCGGTCACGTGATCGCCGGCAAGCAAGGGCACCGGAAAGTCGTAACCCCTACCCTTCAGCGGATGATCGCAGGTCATGCCGGCGAGCACGCGGGCATCGACCGCCCTCACTTTTTCAAACGAAGTGACGCGCGCCTGCTTCAAAACAGCCTCCGCCAGCTTTTCGGCAAGGATGAGGAGCTCGCCCGTCTTCACCCAGTTGTCGGCGGGCGCGTCAACGACCTTGTAAAGACCGTAGGAAATCTGCTGTGAAAAACTGATCGCGCGATTGCCGGGCAGCGTCCAGGGCGTTGTGGTCCAGATCGCGACGGACGCGTTACCGACAAGTTCGAATGCTACCGCGACATCGCTCTTGTTGTCGCCCTCCAGCGAGACATCCGCGACCGGAAACTTCACCCACACCTGATCGCTGGTGTAGTCCTCATACTCGACCTCGGCTTCGGCCAGCGCGGTCTTCTCGACCACGCTCCACATCACCGGCTTCGAACCGCGGTATAGCGTGCCGTTGGCGGCAAACTTCATCAGCTCACGCGCGATTTGCGCCTCGGCGAAGAAATCCATCGTCGTATAAGGATGCGCCCAGTCACCCTCGACGCCGAGTCGTTTGAATTCCTCGCGCTGCACGTTGAGCCAGTGTTCGGCGTAGGCCCGGCATTCCTGCCGGAAGGCAACCATCGCGGCCGGGTCGGAAAGATTCGGCTTTGTCTTGTTCTTCGACCGGTAGTTCTCTTCTTCGATTTTCCATTCGATCGGGAGGCCGTGGCAGTCCCACCCGGGGACGTAGTTCGAATCGAAGCCAAGCATCTGCTGGCTGCGCGTGACGACATCCTTCAGGATCTTATTGAGCGCGTGCCCAATATGGATATTGCCATTGGCGTAGGGCGGGCCGTCATGCAGGATGAATTTGTCACGGCCATTCGCGGCGGCGCGCAATTGCTTGTAGAGATCGCCCTTTTCCCAGCGCGTCAGGATTTCCGGCTCGCGCTGCGGCAGGCCCGCGCGCATGGGGAATTCGGTCTGCGGCAGGAACAGCGTTTCGGAATAGTCGCGCTCGGGCTTCGGCATGGCGGGCTATGTAGCAGGGCGGCCGGCTAAATGTCACCCAGCAGCGGGAAAGCATTTCCGACACGCTGAAGCGCGTCACGCGCCTGGGCTGCGTCGCTCGTCATATGGCGCTTGAGCACCTCGATTGAATCGAACTTCTGCTCATGGCGGATCCACCCGATGAAGGCGACATCGACCGTCTGACCGTAAAGGTCGCCGTTAAAGTCGAACAGAAATACCTCGAGCAAGGGCGCTCCGTCGTCGAACATCGGGCGGCGGCCGAAGCTCGCAACCCCATCATGGCGCTTTCCCGCAACCTCAACGCGCACCGCATAAATGCCATGCTTGAGACCGCACGAGCGTCTGAGCTTCAGATTGGCTGTCGGAAAACCCAGCTCGCGACCGCGCTTGTCGCCATGGATCACCTCGCCGGAGGCGAACCAGGGCGCGCCCAGCAGTTCGGCCGCCTCGACGACCCTTCCCGCCGCAAGTGCTGAACGCACCGCACCGGATGATACGGGCCGGCCTTCGTCTTCCAGTGGCGGCACGACATCGACTGCAAACCCCAGCCGCGCGCCCTGCTCCGCCAGAAAGCTCGGCGATCCCACGCGGTTCTTGCCGAAATGAAAATCGAAGCCGATCGCCGCACCGCCGATGCCGAGCGCGCCTTTGAGAATCTTGACGATGAAATCCTCAGCGGAAGTGGCAGCCAGCGCCGCGTCGAAACGCATGACGACAGCGCCATCGAGCCCGGTCGCCCTCAGCAAGCGCAACTTGTTGCATTCATCGCTGAGCTCGAACAGCGTGTCCTGAGGCCGCAGGAAAAGTCTCGGATGTGGTGTGAACGTCAGCGCCGCCGCCTTGCGGCCAAGCGCCCCGGCGCGCATCAGGGCCGCGCCAATGACGGCGCGATGACCCCGATGAACGCCGTCGAAGTTGCCGATAGCCACCACCGCACCGGCCAGCGGGCCGCTGTCGACGCCTTGCGCGCCGCCGCGCGCGACATGGAACTGTTTCGTGGGTAGGGGCCCGCTCATCGCTCGTCCGAGTGACTATGTCGTAATCAGAAGTACGTGGATGCCGTCCATTAAGTGGTTTCAAGCGTCGCTACGGTTAGCGCGCCGTTAACAAGCCTTCAAATTAACCCCTTATTCAAGGCCCATTGCTATCAATCGCCACCTTACGGGGGAGAGCCCTGCCGGGCGGATGCGCGATGGCTGTCGATCTGACCAAGCCAGTTCTCGTTGTAGACGACTACAACACGATGATTCGCATCATGCACAACCTGCTCAAGCAGCTCGGCTTCGAGCAGGTCGACGATGCCAGCGACGGATCGTCCGCGCTCGCCAAATTGCGCGGGCGCGACTACTGCCTGGTCATCTCCGACTGGAACATGGAGCCGATGACAGGCTTTGCGCTGTTGCAGGAAATGCGCTCGGATCCTTCGCTCGCTGAAATTCCCTTCATCATGGTCACGGCGGAATCGAAAACCGAGAACCTCATCGCTGCCAAGCGCGCAGGCGTGTCGAATTACATCGTCAAGCCATTCAACGCGGAGACGCTGAAGACCAAGATCGACGCAGTGTTCGGCGAACAACAGATCCCCGCTCCCGCGGCCTGAACACTACCACTTCAATTCCCGAATAAAAGCCTTCGGCATGCCGCCGGCGGCGGCAAACGTCGCCGACAATGCGGCGTGGTCGGGCTCCTCGCGGCTGCCGAGTTCCTCGGCGTGAATTCCTGACGTCACGAAAAGGAAATCGAGGCCCATCGCGTGCGCGCCCTTGAGGTCTGTGCGCACGGAGTCGCCAACAGCGAGGACACGGTCGGGCGCGATCTTGCGGCCCGCGGCGGTTTCTGCCTTTGCAAGCGCCATCTCATAGATCGGTGGATAGGGTTTTCCAGCGTAGAGCACCTCTCCTCCCATGCTCGCATAGAGGTCCGCGATCGCGCCAGCGCAATAGACCAAAGTCGAACCGCGCTCGACGACGACATCCGGATTGCCGCAAACCATAAACAGTTTGCGAGCCAGCAAGGATTCGAGCAGCGGGCGGTAATCGTCAGGTGTTTCGCTCTCATCGTTTTTCAGACCCGAGCAGACCACGTAGTCGGCGGTTTCCGGCGGAGCGAAATGAATATCCAGCCCGGCGAATATCGAGCGGTCGCGTTCGGGGCCGAGATGATAGAGCGATTGGCCGTTGCGCTTTTTGATCACGCTGCGGGTCACATCGCCTGATGAAACGATGGCATCATAAGTCTCGCGCGGGACATCCAGGCGATCGAGCTGCCGGGCTACGCTTTCGCTTGGTCGCGGCGCATTGGTGATGAGGACGACGACACGGCCGCCCGCGCGGAAACGCGTCAGTGCATCCCAGGCATGCGGATAGGATGTAATGCCGTTGTGTATCACGCCCCACACATCCGAAAGCACGACGTCATAGCCGGACGCGATCGTTGAAAATTCGGCGATCAAGGGGGGCAAAGAACTCATAAACTCGTCGACAAAGAAAGAAAAAACGTCAGCTCGCCGCCACCAAAGCGCCCGGGCTTTCGCTTGCGCCTGGTTTCAGGGCATCGCCGTTACCCTGAAGTGCCTCGGCACGCACCGGGCGCGGCGGCGAGAACAGGAACCCCTGTCCAAAACGAACATCGTAATCGAGCAAATCAACAACCGTCGTCTCCGTTTCTATCCGCTCGGCGATCAGGTCGATGCCCGAACGCGCCATCAGGTCCGAGAGGTCCTCGGGATTAATGTCGCTTTGATTGGAGTCGGTCTTGTTGAGCAGTAGCCGAGCCGGAACCTTGAGGAAACGGAACGAGCGGTTGGCGAGTTCATTCGGCTCCATGTGCAGATCGGTGACATGATCCATGGAAAAGCGAAAGCCGCGTTCGGCAAGCGCTGCCAGACTCTCGTGCTCGATGGGACCGAAGTTGCGATAGGCCTCCTGCGTGAATTCGAACATTAATGAAGACGCAAGCGCCCGATTTGCATCCATGAAATCAAGGAACTGTCGGAACATCAGCGCGTCCGTGAGCGATGCAGCACTGATGTTGCAGAAAAGGCCGACATCGCGGCTCTTCAGAAGCAAACGGCGAGTGACCTGCACGCAACGGAAAATTGCCAGATTGTCGATCTTCGGCATCAGTCCGATGCTCTCGGCGATGTCGATGAAATCGCCGGCTGGAATGGTTTCGCCATCTTCGGTACGCAACCGCGACACCGCCTCGTAGTAGCGAACCTTGCGCTGCGGCAGAGTGACGATCGGTTGCAGATAAAGGTCGATGCGGTTCGCATCGACCGCCTTCGAAATCACGTCGGCAATGCTATCGCGCGAGAGCCCGCGAAACCGCTCGGCGCCGGGAAGTGCGGCGTTTTCGCTGACGGCGAGCGAGCCTTCGGCGGAGCGCGCAGGCTCGGGCTTCGCGGCGGTGACCATAGGCCGTACCGCCAAGGCTCCCTGCTTCTGCAACGTCGCTGCATGTGAGGCAACGGTCTGGGCAATCTGCTTTACCAATGCGCCGAGCTCGCCGATTTCCGTCGCCAAAGGATCGTTCGCAGCACGCGCCCGTTGAGTCGGTGATGCGATCTTGGCTTCCGCCGCGTTGAGACGGCGGGAAATTTCCGCGACCTGGCGGGCGAGATCGGCCGTGCCGCGCGACAGATCGGCGATCTGGTCGCCAAGGTCGGCACGGTCACGCAAATGATTGCTGACAGAATTGAACAGTGCCATCCCAGTCAGTGCCGCCAGCGCCACAATGGCGGAGGTGCTGGCATCGACACCGAGGCCGAGATAGAGCACCGCCCCGGCCGAGGCGGCGATAAGCACCACACAGGCGGCGATGAAGAGAGCGCTGATGCGTTGCATGCGGGTTTATCCTGGGCCGACTGGCCGGGCCAATGCAATGCCACCAAGGGCGATTGATTCGCTTAGCCGTATACCAATGTTCACGAGGGCGCGGCTTCGTGCAACTCGAAGTCTGTTATGGTAGCGCGAAACCGCCGTCTTATTTGCAGGAAGTTGAAGCCATTGCGGACCGCTAAGCAGACGCCGGCGTCCCGTCGTCATTCCGTGCTGACCCGGATCCTTGAAGCCCCGGAGCGGGCGTTGGCCGCCATTTTGTGCGTTCACGCCCTGGTGTGGACGGCTCTGCCGACCCTGCTTTATGCGAATTTGCCTCTCGATCTGATCGAAGCGCTGACCTACGGACGGGAATGGCAACTCGGCTACGACAAGCTGCCGCCGTTGCCCTGGTGGCTCGTGGAAATCGCCCATCGCCTGATCGGTCGGGATTTTGCTTATTACCTGCTGGCGCAACTGGCGGTCGTAGCCGCGCTTTGGCTGATCTGGGTGTCGGCGCGACCGCTGGTCGGCCCGCTCGGAGCGCTGGTGGCGGTGCTGATCATCGATGGTCTTCACTATCTCAACTACACGTCGGCCAAGTTCAACCACGACGTGGTTCAGTTGCCGTTCTGGGCGCTCGCCGGATTTGCCTTTCATCGCGCTCTGCGCGGCGGCTGGATTGGGCACTGGCTGTTGCTTGGTCTCGCAATCGGAATGTCGCTGTGGTCGAAATACTTCGTGGTGGTGCTCGCCGCACCCCTCGCATTGTTCATCCTCTACGACCGCGCGGTCACGCAAAGTCCTGGCGACGCCGGGACCCTACATCGCGGTCGCGGTCGCACTCGTAACGATGGCGCCTCATATCGTCTGGCTGGTGCAGAATGATTTTCTACCTTTCACCTACGCCGAACACCGTGCCCTGCCCTCGCGCGGGCTCATCGATCACATCTGGCATCCGTTGCAGTTCGGGATTGGTCAGGCGTTCTTCCTAATTCCGACTGCGCTGATTGCGCTGCCGCTATTTTTTCCGCGCCGACGCCCCAACGAGCTTGCGCTCGGCGCCGATGCTTTCGACCGCCGCATTGTCGACTGGCTCGCATTCGGGCCATTCGCGACGGTCATCGCCATGTCAGCGGTCAGTGGCCGCGGCACGGTTGCGATGTGGGGCTACCCGCTCTGGCTATTCCTCGGGCTATGGATCGTGATGTTCGCGCGCCGCACGCTTGATGAGTCTCGCCTTGCACGCGTGCTTCTGATCTGGGCTCTGGTGTTCGGGGGACTGGCACTCGCATTTATCGCCAACTACGGCGTCTTGCCGAACTACGATCATCGCTACCGGGCGGTGTTTTTCCCTGGCAACGATCTGGGGCGCGAACTGTCGCAACGGTACCGTGCGGCGACAGGGCAGCCAATCAGTTACGTGATCGGCAGCATGTGGGATGGCGCCAACGTCGCTCACTACGCACCTGAACAGCCACGCGTGCTGATCGACGGCAAGCCAGACCGCGCGCCGTGGATCGATCTTGCCGACCTCAGAAACAAGGGCGCNGTTGTTGTGTGGACGGTAGGTGACCTGAACGCAGTGCCGCCGGGCCTGCGATCAATTGCTGCAGATGCCGCGGTGCAGCCGCCATTTTTGCTGCGTTACCTGCGCGGGGATTCGAACCTCAATGTCGGCTGGGCGATCCTCTACCGAAGGCCGTCATACGCTCTCAGCGAGCCTAGGCCACTGCCTTGATGGTCCGCGCGAGCTTGTCGAAGATTTCATCTATCTGGATTTCGCTCACAATCAGCGGCGGACTGAGGGCCAGTGTGTCGCCGACGGCGCGGAACATGAAATCATGTTCAAAGAAGCCTGCTTCAAGCGCTTCCATGCCGCGCTTGCCGACCGCATCGGGCCTGCTCGCGAGGTCAATGCCGACGGTCAACCCCACCGTCCGGATATCGAGGACATTCGGCAAACCTTTGAGACGCATGGCCGTCTCGGACCACACGCCTTCGAGTTTGCGCGAGCGCTCGAACAGACGCTCTTCCCGGTAAAGGTCCAACGTCGCAAGGCCGGCGGCGCAAGCCAAAGGATGCGCCGAATATGTGTAGCCATGGAACAGCTCGACAACGTGCTCGGGCCCCTTCATGAAAGCGTCGTAGATGCCCTTCCGCACGATCACGCCGCCCATCGGCACTGCGCCCGAAGTGACACCTTTGGCGAAGGTGATCATGTCGGGAACGACGCCATAGCGTTCGGCTGCGAATGGATATCCAAGTCGGCCATAGCCGGTGATGACTTCGTCGAAGATCAGCAGAATTCCGTGCTTGTCGCAGATCGCGCGCAGCCGCTCGAGGTACCCCTTCGGCGGTGGCAATACGCCCGTGGATGCAGCGACCGGCTCGACAATCACGGCGGCAATAGTTGATGCGTCATGCAATCCGACAAGACGATCGAGATCGTCGGCAAGATGCGCACCCCATTCCGGCTCACCGATACTGAAGGCCTGCTTCTCCCGATTGTAAGTCGTTATCAGATGATCGACACCGGCAAACAGCGCACCGAATTGCTTGCGATTGTTGACAATGCCGCCAACGGCGATGCCACCGAAGCCCACGCCGTGATACCCGCGCTCCCGACCGATCAGACGCACGCGCGAGGCGTTGCCGCGAACGTTGTGATAGGCGAGCGCAATCTTGAGCGCGGTGTCGACGGCCTCGGAACCGGAGTTGCAGAAAAATACGTGATCGAGATCGGCCGGGGCGAGCGCGGCAATCCGGCTCGCGAGTTCAAAGGCCTTTGGATGGCTGAACTGGAACGCCGGTGCGTAGTCCAGCGTGGCCGCCTCGCGCTGGATGGCCTCGACGATCGGCTCGCGATTGTGGCCGGCATTCGTGCACCAAAGACCGGCGGCGCCGTCGAGCAGCCTGCGCCCGTCGCTGGCGATGTAATGCATGTCCTTGGCGCCAACAATCATCTTTGGCCGCTTCTTGAAGGCGCGGTTGGCGGTGAAGGGCATCCAATAGGGTTCGAGATCGTTGGGAATGGCGATTTTTGCTTGTGCCTGGGCTGTTGCCATGACTGCTACCCTTTGGACTGTCGCGCCGGGGTCTTGTGCCGCGCCTTCGCAACATAAAGAGGTGGATGGCACGGACAAGCCCGCCGGCGGCAGTTTCCAAAGTTGCTGTAATACCGGCGTCTGATATGTAGACCGCAAATGGCCGATAAGCCCAGCAAGCCCCAAAAGCTCAAAGCGCGCCTGCCGCGCGGCCTCGCCGATCGGGGGCCCGCGGAGATCGCTGCTACCCGTCAAATGGTGGAAGCAATTCGCGTTGTGTTCGAGCGATACGGCTTTGAGCCGTTGGAGACGCCGGCCATCGAATATACCGACACCCTCGGCAAGTTCCTGCCCGATCAGGACCGACCCAACGAAGGCGTGTTTTCGTTTCAGGACGACGACGAGCAGTGGCTCTCGTTGCGGTATGACCTCACGGCCCCGCTGGCGCGCTACGTGGCCGAGAATTTCCAGAATCTGGCATTGCCATACCGCTCGTACCGTTTCGGCTGGGTGTTCCGCAACGAAAAGCCGGGACCGGGCCGTTTCCGGCAGTTCATGCAGTTCGATGCGGATACTGTCGGCACCGCGTCGATGGCAGCCGACGCCGAGATGTGCATGCTCGCCGCTGATACGATGGAATCGCTCGGGATTCCACGCGGCAGCTACGTCGTGAAAGTGAACAACCGCAAGGTTCTCGATAGCGCGATGGATCGCGTTCATATTCCGGCGGAAAAAAGACTCACGACGATGCGCGCCATCGACAAGCTCGATCGGCTCGGGATCGAAGGCGTCAAAATGCTGCTTGGCAAGGGGCGCAAGGACGAAAGCGGCGACTTTACAAAAGGCGCGGAGCTTTTGGACTCGCAGATCGCAGGCATCGTCACGGCAATCACAGGAACGTCTGGCGAAACCGGCAGCACAGGAACTCCAGGTGAAGAAGAACTTTCTGAGATTGCCAAGCTCGTACGCGCGGCCGGATACGACGATCGGGTTCGCATCGACAAAACGGTTGTTCGCGGTCTCGACTACTACACCGGCCCCGTCTACGAGGTTGTACTGACCTTCGAGATCAAGGACGAGAAAGGCCGGCCGGTACGTTTCGGCTCGGTCGGCGGCGGTGGGCGTTACGACGGGC
>AF_2010_repII_A1DRAFT_10000081_pt1 | contig 15157 bp, 13 predicted proteins | sample AmaForreplicIIA1_FD_9195 | JGI IMG/M metagenome (IMG submission 9195)
TTGTCCGGGGGTTTCAGGGGGCTGGCCCCCTGACCATTGCCAGGTCAAAAGGCCTGAAAACGGACACTTCTTTTAACCTTGGGCACTGATTCCTAACCAGGGAATTGCGGAGGTGTCTGGGAGGATTTGCTCAGCTTTGGTGAAAGACCTCCGGTTGGACGCCACAACAATCGTCTTAGGCCGCTTGTATTTGGAGAATCGGTGGCCTCGTCTCAGAGTCACCTTCTGGGGTGGCCGACGTGGGTTCATATGCCTCCTTTAGGAAAAGTAAATAGGTAGAACAATATACCAGAAAAGGAGTGTGGAATGGACGCGAGTCAAAGACCTTGCCACCAGATTGGACGTCAGACTCCGCCCCCGGAGGCCGAGTCTGAACCTTTTTATGACTGAGCTGACGAAGGGGGCGAGTGCTACTAGGTTTCCGGTTCAGTTGGATCAAGCCAGGAAACATCGGTGGTACCGGGTGCAGCGGTTGGTGTCTCTGAGGTCTTTGGGACCGGGGTTCGCTTCCGCGTACGCTTGGTCACGGCCTTTTTCGCCTTGTGCTGCTTTTTGGCAGGGCGAGTAGACCGCTACGCTCTGGCCTTCTTCCGTGCCGCTTTCTTGACCCGCCTCGCCATGAGCAGTTCTTAGCGGAAGCGATATTTCCTGTCAAGGAAGACGGCCTTGAAGTAGGCAGGTATTAAAGATTTTCGATTCCACGACTTGAGGCACTGTGCCTCAACCAACCTGCGTAGAGCGGGAGTGGATACGGCAACCGCTATGAAGATTGTTGGTTACAAGTCCGAGAAGATGTGGAAACGGTATAACGCGATTGAGGAGAGTGATCTACTGAGAGCGGCAAGTAAGCTCAATTGTTTTCTTCAAACTAACACCGGATTAACACCTGCCTCTTCTGCTGCACAGGCCGATTCCGTAACCGCTTGATAGCTTGGTGCCCCCGACACGAATTGAACGTGCGACCCGCGGTTTAGGAAACCGCCGCTCTATCCAACTGAGCTACGGGGGCATGAAAGGTACGATACTGAAAGGGGCTGGAAAAGTCTAGGTAACAGTGGCCGTGCCGATTGGGTTCACTGGCCGGCCTGGCCCTTGTCGGCCGATCTACCCAATAGGTCGCTCCTGGTCGGCACTTGTGATAGCAAGTCGGCGCGGATTTGGAAGATGCCTTGGAGCCGCTGGCCGGTCGCGTAGGCCAGCCCACCGGATCGGTTACCGACAGAAAGTTTACCGGCGATTTTGCCGTCCTTCCCTGTCGCGACGAATTCGGCGGCTGGTGCAACAAGTCCGTAAGCGGCGAGTGGTCCAGTCTGTTTTGTCACGCGTTCTTCAGCTGGCACGTTGGCCACTCGACTGACGAAGAGCTCGACCGTCTGCTGATCGAGCTTCTCGGTCGGGTGGTCTTCCAGGACCCATTCGCCGTTTTGGTTGATCAAAACGTACTGTTCGGTGCGTGTCTTGACTGAAAGATGGGCAAGGTCGGCTGTCTCCGCGCCCAAAAGTCGCTTGTCTTGAAAAGCAAATAGATCCTTCGTGAGATCACGGATCGTCGTGGGAGCGATGCGATAGAGCGGGGCCTCTGGGCTCGTTTCGGCGATGGCCTCGCCGCTCGATGGGTCCGGCTGATAGAGCTTGACTGTCTGGTCCCCCCCGGGCGTATGGAGCGTAACTTTGACTTTTGGTGTCGTCAGGGTCTTCGCGAGGGAATCCCGTTCCGGTCCCGCGTCAATCAGGGCCAGCGCTTTGAAATCTTCAAGGCGAAACAACAGAGTCCGCACTTCTACTTGATCGGCACTGGCCTCAATCGGGTAGCGAATCTTCCATTTGCCTCTGGGCTTCTCATCGACTTGGTACAGGACGATCTCCGTGGTGGGATAGGTCAGGCGAACGCGCTCCACCTCATTCTGGGAAAATCGCAAGATGTCCTTTCGTCGAAATGTCAAAAGCGTTTTATTCACAAAATCCTTCGGGGCCATATCGGTGAGCAGTACCTTGCGATCAGACTCCCGTAAGACATAGAGCGTTGATGAAAGCGGGCCGCTATCACCGATCGAAAAGGTGTCTTGCTTGGATCCCGCGGAGACTGTAACAACTGTAACAGGTTGATCGAGCCCAAACGGGGCGAGGGCGGTTGCAGTATCCTCAATTACCCGCATGATTTTGCCGGTTACGACAGCCCGGAGGAGGTTTTCCACGGCCAGACGATCGGTCTCTGAATGGACAGGCGCGGTGATGCTCCAGCCTTTTTGAGCGTCCTTGACCATGACGATCTCTCGGTCGTTGCTCTTCATGGTCAAGCCTGTGATTTCGTTTTGATCGAGCACAAGCAGCCTCTTCATTTCGCTTTCGGCACGCTCTTGAGACTCTATGCCGTGCAATTCGACGAAATAGAGATAGGCGCCCAAGCCTCCCAAGACGAGTGCCAGAACCAGAATCGGCCAGTGTCGCATTGGTTATAGCCGGCGGCGCTTGCGCCAGACCATCATGCCGGACAAGAAAGTTATGGCAGGGAGCAGGAACACTTGCAGATACAAAAGGGCTCGTTCTTGCGACGGGTTTGGAGTAAACGGATGCAGCGCTGGTTCTTTGGGGCTGATCGCGATTAAATCCCGTTCCTCGCCAAGCCACCCCGCTGCATGGAGGAAAAAATCCGTATTGCCAGGGAAATTCAAGAAGGCATTGGCGGCGAAGGTTGAATTCCCGATGAGGACAATCGCCGGACGGGGTTTTCCTTCCTCTGGTTGCTTCTTGGGAGCAAGGGCCGCTGCCAAGGGGAGGGGTCCTTTGACATCTTCCTTCTCATTGAGACTCACGACACGACCTTTGATGTCGGTTTCCTGCCCAACTATTCACCGATGTTCTTGCGAGCGGGACATAATCCCAGTCTTTTCCAGCCTGTTCATCAAAGGTTACATGTCGCGCCAAGGGGAAGAGAACTGCGGAGGTGAGGTCCTGCGTGATTTCGTGTTCCGTGAACGTCCGGACTAACAGAGCTGTGAGGTCGCCTTGAGCTAATCGATCTTGCAGGTCCACGAGCACACCAGGGCCGACGCCTAACCCCCAATGTTTCAGCATCGAATCGAGATCGGCCTGTGACTCGGGATCAATAAGGACGAGTAGGTGCCCGCCCGTATCGACATAGGTTCGAATCCGGTCTTGCTCTTCCCGAGTTACCGGGCGACGAGGACCGGCGAGTGCGAGAACGGCCGTGTTCTCTGGAACAGCGGCGGCCTGCAGGAGACTCACCGTTCCGACATCGTAACCTTGTTTGATGAGGGCATCTTTCGCCAGAGAGTAACCGGTCCGTTCCTTGTCATCGAGTCCGCGTTCGCCATGCCCCTCTAGGAAAAGGATCCGTTTCTTGTGTTCCTTTGAGACTCGGAGCAGCGCACCAGTGAGTTCGACCTCTGACGGTGATGTGACGCGGACCGTCTGACTACCGCTCTCAAAAATCGCCGTGTCGGTTCGTGTAATACCGTAGGATTGGGCCACCTTCGGCTGTCGCTCAGGATCAATAAATTCAACGCTAACCTTGGAGGTAGCTTGCTGATAGCTGTCTAGCCGTTCCTTATACGACTGAAATCCTGGGTCTTTTTCTCGAGTAAAGACCGTTACTTTCACGTTGTGGGGTAGGTTCCGGAGAACACGATTCGTTTGCGGGGCAAGAGTGAAATTCTGGTTCTCTGAAAAATCCCAACGAAGAGAATGTCGACTAGCCAGGAAATTCACGATGGCGAGAATCCCAACGACCAGTAGGAAAACTAGTAGACTACTAGCACCCATGCGGGTCGAGCGACGAGCGGAAAAGGTTTTTAACCTCTCGAAGTGCAGAACCAGAAAAGCGACCAGGCAGACGAGTCCGAGGCCTTCGGCCAATGTGACGACCCAGAGCGCGTCCGGTGCGAGGCTAAAGCCGACCAATCCAGCCAGGGCAAGGGCCAGTCCCACCACGCCGAACGGGATAGTCTTAATGGTCATTTCCACCTCACCGCTTCCACCACTCGGTGAGTTAAGAACAACATCAAGACCAAGCCACTCAAGAAGTACACCAGGTCCTTCGTGTCGATCAGCCCACGGACGAAATGATCGAAATGCTCCATGAATGAAAGGTACGAGACAGCCTGGCCTAGCGCCGTATCTCCCATCAGCGACCCCAAACCAGCCAGAAGCCAGAAGAGGAGCAGAATGCCAAAGCTGAGGAAAGCGGCAACGATTTGGTTTTCTGTCAGGGCAGAGGCGAGGACACCGACCGAGAGAAACAGGGCCCCGAGCAATGCCAGCCCGAGATAGCCGGTCAAGATGGGATACCAGTCGAATTCACTAAATAGGGACAGAACGAGGGGGATCAGACCGGTGAGTCCCAAAAGGCCGAGAAAGACTAGAAAGACACTCATGAATTTTCCCGCTACGATTTCGTGAATGCCGACGGGAGAGGTCATGAGGAACTCGAAAGTCCGGAGTTTACGTTCCTCGGCGAAGAGTCTCATAGTCAAAATCGGCAGCGTGAGCAACAGCACGAATCTGATGCTTGAAAACAGATTCCGGAAAACCAGGTCGTTCAGGTTAAGCTGGGCCATGCCTCCTTGCATCTGCATCAGCTGAATGGCCTGGGCGCCAGCGAACACGACGTAGAGATACGACAGCAGTCCGACAATAAAGAGAAATACCGCTCCCACCACGTACACCACCGGCGATACAAAGTAAGAACGCAGTTCTTTCGCTACCATGGTTGTGACGGGAGTCATACGGACTGTTCCTTTGATTCGGTCAACGTGGTCGTGTGCCGGCCAGTCGCCGGCTCTCCGTCTGGTGACAGGTTCTCTTCGTGTTGCGTGAGCTGGAGGAAGACGTCTTCCAAGGTCATCGAAATCGACCTCAACTCCAGCAGGCCCCATCCTTGCGTGACTATCAATCGGGCGATTTCTTCTCGCGCGTCATGTCCAAGCGAGCATTCCAGGATGTATGTTCCGGTGGTTCCAGTGGTGAAAACGTTCTGCACTCCTGCGGCAGACTTGAATCGCTCGGCTCCATCTACTGGGGGATATTTCACGGTAACGGAAACCTTTTCCGAATGGCGGAGACGTGCGGACAGTTGCTCCGGCGTATCTTCTGCCACGATTCGACCTTTGCTGATAATCACCACACGTTGGCAGACGGCCGTGGCCTCAGGAAGGATGTGTGTGCTTAGGATCACCGAATGTGATCCGGCCAAGCTCTTGATCAGTTCGCGAATTTCGATGATCTGCTTTGGGTCAAGACCGACGGTCGGTTCGTCGAGAATCAAGACCTCGGGATCGTGCAGCAGTGCCTGGGCGAGTCCGACGCGTTGTCGGAAGCCACGAGACAGGTGTCCGATGAGGCGATGCCGGACCTGTCCGAGTCCCAACCGTTGGGCTTCTCGATCCATCGCAGCTGAAAGCTTTTTCCCTCCAAGCCCTCGCAAGTGACCAACAAACGTGAGGTATTCGGTCACCGTGAGCTCTTGGTAGACCGGCGGCGTTTCCGGAAGATACCCGACCCGTCGTTTTACTTCGAGAGGCTGATCGGCGCAATCGAAGCCAGCCACCTGAGCCGATCCTTCCGTGGCCGGCATGAAGCAGGTCAAGATGCGCATAGTCGTCGTCTTACCAGCACCATTAGGGCCGAGAAAGGCGAGCACCTCGCCTTTCGCCACCCGAAAGGTGACACGGTCGAGGGCCGTGTGTTGACCATAGCGTTTGATGACCTGCTGAACGTCGATCATGCGTGGGTAATAAATGAATGGATCGTAGAACCACTGGCGGTGGGTTGGGACCTCATGTACGTACGACCCGTGGGCATCTTACTCAGTCATCTAGAGTCAGTCAATACAGTGACCTTGAATCTCTGCGCACCAGACCCGGCCTGATTGAGTTCCGTGCACGAAGCCTTGGTGAAGATGATGGCTCTATCCAAGGGTGATGGCGACGGTGCTTTATCCGAGCGTCGTAGCGGCCTTTATAGAGCTCTTGCCTACGAGCAGACTCGAAAAATGGAGCCCTGGAAAGAGACTTTCACATTTGCGAAAACCTCAATTCGATCAATCTTCAGGACCCCAGGCCTTGCCCGTCGTGAAGACCTCTGTGACCATGAGAGATGAGATATCAATTAGAGCGGCGATCGTTAAATCAATATGCCGTGCGACGAAGGAGTTATCCTCCCCAAACCATTTAGGAGGGAGAAACTCCGCCACTGATCTCTTTTATAGCAACTATAGCAACCAGATGGCCTTTTGGCCGGAATGAATCAAAACCTATGAAGGTCATTCGCTGTTTCTACTATTTTGCCCTACTCGCTTGACTAAGCGATGAGCTTCCTTCTATATAGAATCATAAATCATAATACGCACCGAACTCCTTCCAAGGTTCCTGTCCGTGTCAGCTTTCCCACAGAGGTGCCAATTTTCGACTCCTGCATAGGTAGGGGTGGAGCCTACCGGGTCGGTATTGTTGGTCTTGAACTCTGTGTTTTAAGGTGAACGCAGTCAGGTAAGGGAATGAGCTGATCACGGGAGGATTCAAACATGATCATGGCTTTGACTATGAGCCAGAAAAGCCCAGGAAATAGGCATTATCTGACGCAATTCTGCACAGTTGGAGCCGTACTACTGTTTTCTGTAGCTTGCTCCTGGATCCCCAAAGGAGAGGTACCGCTTGATATTGGACTGAAGGACCGAGGGGTGGCCTCCTGGTATGGCGAACAGTTCCACGGCAAGCGGGCTGCGAATGGGGAATTGTTCGATATGGAAGCTTTGACAGCGGCCCATCGGACGCTTCCATTGGGAAGCATGATCCGTGTTGTGAACCTTGCCAACGGGAAACATGTCCATGTCCGAATCACTGACCGTGGCCCCTATGTGAATGGTCGAATTCTCGACTTGTCGCATGCTGCCGCCGGCTATCTGGGTATGGTCAAGGGGGGGCTGTCGGTCGTGCAGATCGAGGTTGTGGGGGATCGTCGACCGGATCTCCTCATCCCATCCGATGCGCAGGAGATGTTAGGTACAAGGTTCCTGATCCAATCCAGTGAGAAGTGATGGCTCCATATGAGGCAGATTCAACTCGATTCAACCACCCCAATCCGTTCGTCACACAACCACTTCGCGTTCCGCCAAGTGATGTCGTCGTCCAACGGCGACTCCGCCGGGTTCCCGCAATCCTTGCGGCGGACCATACTGCTTATACGGAAGTAGCGGCTTTAGTTATCGACTAGTGGATAGCCACCAGATCATAGNCCGGTTGACAGTGCGGTGACCTCTTTACTAGACTCCCAAGTCGTACCCAAGGCTACCTCGTTGGTGGTTTCGGAGCACGAAATGGGAGGCTCGACGCCGTATGGCGAAGAAGGCGACTGCAGAATCTGACGAAGCCAGACTGAAGAAAAAAGTCACGGTAAAATTGATGGGCCGCAAGGCTCCGGAAGGAGATGCCGCCCTCCGAGCCTTGCGGAAGCGCTTAAAACGTGCTCAGCGCAAACGGCGTGCGCTTGCCTTGCGGACTCAACGTGCTGCAGGGAAGACCTCCGAAGCGACTGCTCCAGCGGCGGGATAGCGATACCTGTAGCTTGCTCGACGAACGAAGGAACACCAGGATGTCGTCACTGCAACGAGACAAAGACTTCTTCGATGACGGAACACCAGCCCCAGCAGAGACGGCCAGCGATGAACAAGCCGATCAGATTGCGGCCCAGCTGGCGGCTGAGACGACCAGATCAGCAGATGCTGCTACCGCGCCCGGTGAGCCTGTCGTACTTGAGGAGGAGAAACCGAAAGACGAGATCGACATCCAGATCGATCTGCTGAAGGATCCCGATTGGGTCGTCCGTCGCGAAGCCGCCATTACATTGGGAGAAATGGGCGATGAACGGTGTGCGGAACCCCTCTGCCGAGCGCTTTACGATGGAGATTGGCAAGTTCGAGAAGTCGCGATCGATGCGTTGGGCCAGATCGGCTCTCCGGCCGTCGAAAAATTAATTAAGCTGCTGCGTGACTGGGATGTCCGCAAGTACGCGATAATTGCCTTAGGAAAGATTCGTGATGAGCGTGTGCTCGATCCCTTGATGCACCAACTAAGGAACGAAGAATTCAAGGAATATGCCACCAACGCCTTGGTCGAGGTCGGACAGCCGGCGGTTCCGCGCTTAATCGAAGCCCTGAAGGACAAGGACGATAACGTTCGAAAACAAGCAGTACTGGCACTTGGCCGAATCAAGCAGCCCGAGGCAGTCGATTCGTTAATTGCGATGCTGACTGATAAAGACTGGTACACGCGCCTGACAGCTGCAGCTGCGCTTGAGGCGATCGGAGATGAGCGAGGGCGTGACGCGATCAAGCCACTGATGAAGGATCAAGACATGGTCGTGCGGATGAGAGTGGAGCGAATCTTGGCGAAGTGGAAAAAACAAGCCGCGAACGCCTAGCGCGCTATTGAACTAGTCGGTATTCTCGCTCATCCAGGCCCCTTATGCGAATTTTCCCTCACTACCATCTAATTACATCGCAATCATCTTCCCAAGACGCGAATGGCCCTCTCGTGCTCGCCTCGGTCGAAGAATTTTTAAGGATCCACGAGCCTATTTGTTCAACTGCCTGTCAACTTCGTGTTGAAGTTCGTCGAGCTTCTTCATTTGGACCGTTTTCCCCATTGAAATCTCTAATCTGACCTCCCGGAGGGAACCTGTCAACGCTCTGATCGCCAGAACGGACTCGTCTTGTTTGTTTCCTTTCGTGGCGTTCTCCAGGCTCTCGGCGGCGTCCGCCAGTTCCTTTGCAGCTTCTCCGAAATTCTTATCTAGGAGATCGACTTTTGTCTGGACGATGCGTGATTTGGTGTCGAGCAAAGCTTGGCGTCGTCGAAGATCTCGCTCGATTCCCATTGTGGTATCGAGCACATTTCGCGACAGATCTTTGATTGACTGTTGTAAGTCAGTTATTGTGTTCTGAAGGGTCCCCACCGGTCGCTGGCCGAAGTAAAAGCCCAGTCCGAACGAGGCAATAGCCAGTGCAATGATGGCGAAAGCCTTGCCCATAACGCTCCTTTCTATGACCGACGTTGCGTCCCCTTTGGGAGATGCGAGAGCTGCTGAATGAGACTGCCAGCTACCGTAAGTCGGACCGCGTCGTCGGAATCGTGAAGCCCGTTCTTGAGCCACGGTATCACGGCACCGGATACTTTCCCAAGCGCTTTCGCAGCGGCCAGTCGTGGCTGTGGTTGCTGATCGTGCAGGAGAGTCTGGAGAATTGCCAAGCCCTGTTTGTCTGACGTCGCGCCCAAGGCTTGAGCGGTTGCGGCCCGGATCGAGGGATCGGGATGACGAGCAAGATCGGTGGCGACTAAGAAAACGGATGCATCGCCAAGTCGCAGAAGCCCTTCGACTGCCCTTGCGCGAACCTGCATGCTCGGATCTCGAAGCAGTGTTTCGATCAAAGGACGCGTGTCGCGGATCCCCAGTCGCCCTAAGCTAACGGCAGCGATTCCACGTACGCGAGCAGCTTCATCGCCTAACGCATGGGTCAGAGGAGCCACCCCCTCAGCTTTCCCGTATTCGCCCAGGGCGCCAGCGGCAAAGGCACGTACTGACGCCTCCGGATCATAGACGCCTTGAGTCAGAACTGCCGCACTTGATGGGCGTTTCAACCGACCGAGGACCCCGAAGGCCGCCATTCGGATTTCGGGATCTGGTAACGTTGCGGCCGAGGTGATGTCCGTGAGCGTGTCCTGTTTACCTAATTTGTAGAGAGCGGCATATGCAAAGACGCCCTCGGGACTATCCTCATTTCTCGCGACTTCTAACAAGCGAGGAATGATGTCAGTGGCCCGCCCGTCTCCCAACGCGTTCATAGCTGCAATACGGACAGCCGGCATCTCATCTTGAAGAGCTCTGCGCACAGGAGCAGATGTACCAGCCAGGCCGGCTTTGCCGATCGCTTCCACCGCGCGCGCGCGCACCAACACCGAGGCATCGAGGAGCCCGTCCTCCAACACCGGTCGGGTTTCTTTTAAGCCAAGTTCTGCGAGGGTCGTATATGCGGCTATTCGCACATGTTCCTTTGGATCGCGAACATGGCTCGTGAGCATGCTGAGCGCCACGGACCTCAATAGGACCGGGTCATCTGGTTGATCTGCTGGGATCAACCGCTCGTAGAGAGCCAAGGCGTCTTCCGGATGTCCCAGCTTGAGAAAGCTCTGAAGCACGAGTCGTAGAAATGGTTTTGAAGGTTGTGACGAAGCGGGAACCGAACGCCACAGTTTCAAGACCTGGTCGTAGTCCGAATTTTTGAAGGCCTTGGTCGCCTCACGTTCAATCACCGCCACGGTCGAGTCTACTGCAGACACAACAGGTGCTGAGCGCAGGGCAGCGAATAGTTCAAGGAACAGAAGGCTGAACACAACCGCTCGAAAAGGCATCGTGGCGGGAAGCGCAGGCGGACGGTCCCTCACCATGCTGAGGGAGTGCGTGCCATGGCGGGTAAGTAGAGGGTACTCACGTATTCCTTGACCATACGTTTCGTGCAGAAACGAGGTGCCACGGTTCGGAGGCTCTCTTTGATGAGTTGAATCCACCCGCGCGGGATCCCATCCAAGTCCCGCTGGTAATAAAGTGGCACTGTTTCCTGCTCTAAGAGGCGGTACAGTTGTTCCGCATCATGAGAATCTTGCGCCTGGACGTCATGGTTTCCAGTGAGGGGTTCGATCGCCCATCCATTCGCGCCGTTGTACCCTTCCTCCCACCAGCCGTCCGCCACGCTAAAATGTAAGACTCCATTGAGCGCCGCTTTTTGCCCGCTCGTCCCACTCGCCTCCATCGGATATCGCGGCGTGTTCAGCCACACGTCCACACCTTGGACCAGGAACTTGGCCATATGCATGTCGTAGTCTTCCACAAATGCCACATGGCCTCCCAACTTATGGTCATGGCAGAAGCTCAGCACCTCATGGATGAAATAGCGTCCCGGCTCATCGGCCGGATGAGCTTTGCCCGCGAAGACAAGTTGAACCGGGCGCCACTGATTCTGCAAGAGATGTTTGAGTCGTTCGAGGTCCCGGAAAAGCAAGGTGGCGCGTTTGTAGGTGGCAAACCGCCTGGCAAATCCGATCGTGAGGGCTTCGGGGTCGAGTAAGGTGCCGCGGCTCAACACCTGCGTTGGTTGCAGGTGCCCCTGCATCCATCCACTTCGAGCTCGTTCTCGGATGAAGCTCATCAATTTGCGCTTCATCGTTTGGCGAACAGCCCAGAGTTCATGATCTGGGATATCCAATACGCGTTGCCATACGGCCGAGTCGTCGCATTTGTCCGCCCAGTCCGCGCCAAGGTACTTGCCATAGAGCTGATTGATTTCCGCCGCAATCCATGTGGGGGCGTGGATACCGTTCGTCACGCTCCGAATCGGCACCAGATCAGTTGGCAACCCGGGCCAGAAATGTTGCCACATTTCGCGGGAAACACGTCCATGTTCACGGCTCACTCCGTTGACGTGGGCTGAAAGCCGGATCGCCAGGGCGGTCATGTTAAACCCCTGCTGATGTGAGTTGGGGCTGTCTCCGAGGCGGAGAAATTCGTCACGAGATAATCCGATCTGTTCCCAAAAGCCATTGAAATACCGATCCATGAGGTGATGAGGGAACACATCGTGACCCGCAGGGACGGGCGTGTGGGTCGTAAATACCGTGCTCTGGCGAACCGTTTCGCTGGCTTCGGCATGCGATCGACCCTTCTGGACAAGCTCGCGCAATCGCTCGAGTGTCAAAAATGCCGAGTGTCCTTCGTTGGTATGCCAGACAGTCGGGTTGATACCTAAGGTGCGGAGCACACGGACGCCTCCGATGCCAAGGAGAATTTCCTGACAAAGCCGTATTTCTTGATCACCTCCGTACAGGCGAGCCGAGAGCGCGCGATTCTCCGGGCTGTTCTCCGGTACATCCGTGTCGATCAGATAAAGCCTCACTCGACCGACGAGCACTTTCCAGACAATGGCGGCTACAACACGATCTCCCATCTCGACAGTAATTCGACTAGGAGTCCCTGAAGGTGTGAGGGCCGGACGGATGGGCGAGTCATCTCGATTGAATGGGGCGTAGGCGGCCTCTTGCCATCCTTCGGGGGTAATCCGCTGGCGGAAATAGCCCTGTGGATACATAAACCCGATTCCGACCAACGGAACACCCAGGTCGCTGGCTTCCTTACAATGATCACCTGCCAAAATTCCTAGGCCACCGCTGTAGATTGGAATGGAACTGTGCAGTCCGAATTCCGCAGAGAAGTACGCAATGGTGGCATCGGCTAACTCGGCATGGTGCGACTTAAACCAACTCCGTCCGTTCCGGTGGTATTGGTCGAAGAGTTTCAGCACAGCAGAGTACTGACGAGCGTAGCTCGGATCTTCAGCTAGCCGTGTGAGTCGCTCCGGTTTGACTTCGGTCAAGAGCTTGACGGGATTGTGGTGACAGAGGACCCACAGGGTCGGATCAATCGCTTCAAAGAGGCGCCGCGCCTCAGGTGTCCAACTCCACCACAAATTCTGTGCGAGTTCCGACAGACGAGTTAACCCAGACGGAAAGCCGTTCGGATGAGGCTCTGTCTGTTGTGTCTTGTCCACGAAACCTCCCTGTCGTGTATTAGTCAGATGAGAAAATGTGTCACGTTCAGAGGTGTGGGATTAGGCGTGACCGGCCTTATACCATGACGCCCACTCACCGGAGAATGCCACGGCGGCATACCGTTCGCCAAGGATTTTCGCAACTCGGTTCATCAGCTTTGTCAACTGCTGGACTTCGTCTGGTTTAAGATCCTGGCGGAATCGAGGATGGAGGCCCCATCGGGTTTCCACTTCTTCTCCGACAATGCTGGACATCACGCTGACCAGTTTGATCTCGTTGCCGACTGCGCTTTTGGGAGTCGATGAGGCCCGCTCGCTGGTGGAGCCCGAGGGTTGAGTCTGAGCTGCCTGAGGCTTGTCCTGCGTCGATGGGGCGACTCCGGCCAGGATTGACGTAAGGGCCGGAATGACGGCACTGACACAGAGTGTGGCGGCAGACGAGAGCTGTCCATCGCCGGCGACGCCCATCACATCAGCCACACGCTCACCAAAATCTTTCAGGAGATCGTTCTTGGGGGTGCTGTCCTCGGTAATCAAGAATCGATACTTTTCATAAATCTGTCGGCTCTCCGCCACCGCTCCGCTAATGGTCAACATGATCTCTGTCTTGTCGGCACCGGATGCAAACGCAGGTTCGAGGACGGTTTTCAACTGGGATGTGACGGCATCTTCCAGACAGTTCATGAACTCCGGCTGGTCTTTCAGAGGGAGGTGCAGAACCGACAATCGATCGGTCAGATTAAACATCACCTTGAGAAATTCCAAATAGATTTTCCATTCGGTTTGACGTTTGAGCTTCAGCGCCTGTTGGGGCGCATTCCGTTTCATCATGGTCACGGATTCCCCTGCGACGGCCAGCATCAATTCGGCGATAGTTCGGAGCTGGTGACCGTAAGGATTTCTCGTTGCTGACATCACGACCTCGTGCAAAAGGTTAATATTATATACAAGTTCGGTTCGGGTCTCCAGAGGGGCACCTCGATGAACGATTTTGGTGAGCAGCTGTTTTTTGTCTATCGCAATTTCTAGTGGCTGTGCATGGACTGTTCGTTGAAACGACCTAGGTGGTATGTTATACAGCGCGACCACTGTCTGCTCATCCCCATGAACCGAGACGTCACCCCCTATGTGTTGAAGCGAGCGTCGGAAGAGGCGACACCGCGACGGCTTTCAATCAACTATGCGGCGGAGTTAAATCCCCAACAGCACGCGGCAGTGACGGCCGGCGATGGACCGGCGCTTGTTATCGCTGGTGCCGGCAGCGGCAAGACGCGCACTCTCGTTTACCGCGTCGCCTATTTGATTGATTCGGGGGTGGATCCTTCCAGCATCCTGCTCCTGACTTTTACCAGGAAATCCGCGCAGGAAATGCTTGAGCGCGCGGGCGCGTTGATCGGAAGACACAGCGAGCGTGTGTGTGGGGGCACCTTTCACTCGGTTGCCAATTCATTGCTCCGGCGCTTCGGTCGCTCGATCGGCCTCGACCCCGGTTTTACCATTCTCGATCGAAGTGATGCGGAAGACCTCATTGCCTTGGTCCGGTCTCAGATCGGATTGCACCAAAAAGACAAACGGTTTCCCCGGAAGGGCACGATCGCCGAGATCTTCAGCAAGGCTGAAAATACGCTGCGCCCGCTCGACGAAATCTTGCTGGAGGAGTTTACCCATTTCGCCAACCATCTCGACGATCTGGAACGGTTGCGGAAAGCGTATCAGCTCGCCAAACGGCAGGAACAACTGGTGGATTACGACGATTTGCTTGTGCTGCTCAGGCAGCTACTGATGGTGGATAATGTGGCGCGACGGTCCATCGCTTCGTTGTACCGGTATATTCTTGTCGATGAGTATCAAGATACAAATCGTTTGCAGGGAGATCTGATTCGTTTACTCGCAGTCACGCACCAGAACGTGATGGTGGTCGGTGATGATTCGCAATCGATCTATGCGTTCCGCGGCGCCACGTTCAAGAACATCATAGAGTTTCCGACCCAGTTTCCCGGTACGGTCATTTATAAGCTCGAAGAAAACTATCGAAGCACGCAGCCGATTCTGAACCTGGCCAACCGCATCATTGAAGAAGCAGCGGAGAAATACACCAAGCATCTCTTCACCCGGAAACTGGAGGGTCCGATGCCGACGCTGGCCGAGGCTGCGGGAGAGAATGCCCAGTCGCGCTTTGTGGCGCAGAAGATTTTGGAGCTGCGCGAGGAAGGTATGCCGCTGAACGAAGTGGCTGTGCTGTTCCGCTCGAGCTTCCATTCGTTCGATCTGGAAATCGAACTTTCGCGCCATGGTCTACCTTTTCTTAAGCGGGGCGGTGTGAAATTCATCGAGACGGCTCATGTGAAGGATCTCCTCGCCCATTTGCGGGTCGTGGCTAATCCGTTGGATGCGGTGAGCTGGCACCGGGTATTGATGCTGGTCGAAGGCGTTGGTCCCAAAAAAGCGCAGGACCTCTTGGCCGCCATAGTGAAATCGGGCGAGCCTTACCCGGTACTTCGTGAGGTCGGAGGGCGATGCGGAGCAGGCTTGAAGAGTCTGTCG
>AF_2010_repII_A1DRAFT_10000082_pt1 | contig 15070 bp, 21 predicted proteins | sample AmaForreplicIIA1_FD_9195 | JGI IMG/M metagenome (IMG submission 9195)
CGCAGGCAGTTGGATGCGCAATTGATGCAGGCAGGTAATGGTGTGCTTGGTACGATTACCACGGTCAGTACAGCAGCTAATGTTGATACATATACACTGACTACTGATGGATTCGGAGTACGATTAGTCCGATTCGGTCAGACTGTTCAGGTATATAATTCCACATTGACAACGTTGAGAGGAAGTGGTGTAATCACGTTGTGGGATGTGGAAAATAAGACCATTAATGTTTCACCGGCAGTAGCCGGTGCGGCACCTACTGATCTGATTGTGGTGAATGGAATTTCTGCTCCTACGAGTTTACCCGCGCTATTTGGGGTTCCTTACCATCATTCCAATGCATCAACTGGAACATGGTTAGGATTTTCACGCGCTACGACTCCAGAGATTAGAGCGAGTAGAGTGAATGGAAATAGTGCTGCATTGACATTGCCACTACCAAGGTTGGCTATCAATAAGATTGGTAATCGAGTGGGTATTGACCATGATTTTAAGCCTAATGCATGGATGCATCCTGCTCAGAAACAGGCTTATGAAGAAATTGGACAGCTTGTAAGTATTATTCAGAAATCTCCTAAGGAGGAAGGTCTGGATATGTATTTTGGTGATAATATGCAGATGGCTGGTGCGTCAGTCAGATGCAGTTATAATTGGGATAAGACACGAATTGATTTCGTCACTGATGGTGTGTGGGGTCGTGGTGAAACGTTGCCACTTGGCTTCTACAAGACCGATGGACGAAATATCTTTGAGATTCGTGGTGCATCAGGTGGTGTAGCGACTGCAGATATCTTCTACATGGTAGTTGGGATGCAGACATTTGTCAATAATCCCGCTGCCTGTTCGTACATCGATACTCTTGCAGTTCCGGCCGGATACTGAAAAATTAGGGGGTTCTTCGATGGATTTGGTGCAGAACAAAGAAAAAGTCTTAAGACTGTTAGATGCTAGAACTTCAGTCAATCTTGAGACTGGCTGTTGGGAATATGACGGTACAAATGCTGATGGATATGGTCAAATAACAATTGACCAAAAATTCTATTATGTACACCGTATCTCAGCAGTTTTGTTTCTGGGGTATGATTTAACACATCCAACCCTTCATGTTCTGCACCGTTGTCACAATAGAAAATGCTGGAACTTTACTCATTTGTATTTAGGTACAAATGAAGATAATATCGCTGATAAGGTTGCAACAAAAACTGGTCGAGGATCATATTCTGATGTAACTCATTGCATTCATGGTCATGAGTTTACTGAAGAAAATACCTACTGGTCTAAGCGCGCAACCGGTGAAATGCGGCGACAATGTAGAGAGTGTCGTAAGATTAACGATAAAAGAACCAAACAAAATAAAATTTTGAAATTAGCAAAAGAGGTCAGTTAGATGGCTGATATACCTACCACACCATCGTCAACGACCAGTACTACCGCTCCTGCTCCGAAGGTGAAGGTGCCGGAAAAATCTGTTGAAAAATCTGAAAAACAGGTGCAAGCTGATGATGCTCTTAGTAAAGCTCAGAATATTCTTAAAGCTCATGGTGGATTAGAAGGTAATATTGGATTAAGTAATGAATATTGGGGTTTAATGAATTCATTTAGGCAACTCGTGGCAGAGTTGCAATATGAACTAAAGAAGTAAATCATCTCGTGGAGGAGGTGGTGAGATGATTCCTGGTATTACAACAAAACTCAGCGAGGATACGGTAGCATCAGCGACTACCATGGTCGTTCGCACGGATCTAGTGCGCGTTACAGGTTCAACCAGCGTTACTAATATCCTCGCCCAATTCGGCGGGGGATTTAGTGGAATTTGCTTTTTGGTACCTGTAGATGGCGCAATAACTTTGAACACTGGTGGTAATATCATTAAATCAGTGATATTACCACAAAATCAAGTCACTGTGATGGTTTATAGTAAGAAATTTGGAGTTTGGTATCCAGGTGCTATTTCATAGGACAGTTGTAGATAAGAGGGAAATAGGAGAATAACAATGGCAGACCTTCTGCATCAGAATTTCGATACTGTGCAGAGTAATCTACAGCCGTTTCCTACTACGGTAGCATCGGCTGCAACGATTGCTCCGACTACGTTCTTGACAATTGTAACTGGTACGGCGGCAGTAGCAAATATCACTCCACCTGTATCTGGTCAGCATATGTTGGCATTTTTGCCACAAGCTGCATTTACCACTGTTGCGACAGGTAATATTGGTAAAGCTAGTGTACCAGTAGTAGGACAAGTTCTATTGTTGTTCTACAATCCCATCACTGGTGTTTACTGGCCGTCGTATTAGGATTTAGGTCCGGTGAGTTGAATGGGCCATGTATCGTCATCGCGATCCTGCGAGGAGTATAAGGGCTGGGGGATTCACCGGACCTAATTTTCTGAATATGAATGAATTGGGATGAAGATGTGAAATATGTTGGAAAAGATTGAAGTGTTGAATAAACGATTAGAAGATTATTTTGGTCAGGATACTTATTCTGATAGACCGATATGGAGATTGGTCTGGTCGGATGATCAATATGAGAAGCAACTTTTAGATTATACACCTGAAGGATTTAAACTAATTCATCCTAGATGGTATGAAATTCCTAAATACAAGATAATTGGAGTTCATTCACGATATATTTTAGAACGATTAGTTATTGTTCCTATTTCTAATCAAAAGGAATTGACTACAACTTCTAGTTATGAACCGATGTGGGTATTTTCGGATAGGAATGACGATTTCATTTATCCAAAATGGCAAGCAATAGAACATGTTATCGATTGTGTTTATACAGCAATTGGCAAACATAATTCAACAGTTAAATACAGAGATCCTGATGCAGGTAAAAGTACAAGAGATTTGATTGAAGAGGAACGAGATAAGATAAAAAGAATCCAGGATGATTTGTTTGGTAATGAAACAGATGTAACTGATGCGCTGAATGTAAAAGATGGAATTGTAGTTCCATCTAATTACAATGTAAATGGAGACAAAGTACAATGAGTTTGATGGAGATTTGGAATCAGCGTCGTCAGATTAGAATGCCAAAGAATGAGTTAGATAAGTCAACTATCTTTAGTATCTTTCCAAAAGATATTATAGAGAAAAAACCAACATTGGAACCAGGAGAATTTAAAATTGCAGCAGGATTACCAGAAAAACCATCTTCCCTTGTTATTAGTTCCAGTTCTTGGTGGCGCGAAATTGATATCGACCAGCCCTTGCTTGAAATTCCGGTATCGAGTGTGCAAATTGCTGAATCCATTGTTAGGGATTACGCTAACGGCGTGCTTATGTGTGATATGGGAGAAACGATGCCAGGGATCTTCTATATACCAGGAGTTGTTACTGTTGATGAATTAAAAATTAAGCATAAAGCTACATTCGATCAAGCTGTTAAAAGACAAGATAATTGGTTTCGCGTGCTTGTGAAACTTGCAGATTCATACTGGGCACGAACGAATGGTAATCCACTCGCGATTTCAGACGATTCAAGATTAGCTGCGAAAATGCTGAAAATTGAGGATAGACCATGGCTAATGAATTTTGCTATGGAAAATGTTCAAATTAAAGCATGTCCAGCTTGTGGAACATTGCGCAATTCAGCGTATCCAGTATGTCAGAATTGTAAGACAGTTATCGATACAGATAAATTCAATAAGTTAGGTCTTAAGTTTGCCTCTTAGTGAGACGAGAAAGACATGATAGAATCAACCAGAACAGTTACGATTACATTTTCAGGAGATGGATTGAATGCAAATCATTCATTTCCTGCTGCTGATAATACATCAACTGGAATAGGTCAGATACCATTTGCTTTAACGGCTGGAGATAATTTAATTCAGCCCCCTTTTGGTGCGGGAGCATGTACTATTCTTCCAGCGGGTCAGAATACGTCGATAATGGCAATTAAAGGTTTAACTACTGATAAAGGAATTACGATTCATCTAACTGATCCTTGTACGATATCATTACGTGCTATAGCACCAACCTTTACAGCTGATCCTTTCTATATCAATTCTCAAACAGGTGCTCTCATTCGGATAATCTGGTCATAGAGAAGATTATGCTAGCCAAAGAAATAATCACACCAGTTGCGGCATTGTTGAATGATAAGGTTATGAGTATCTTTACATTTGATGCTCAAGTACCTTATCTTAATATAGCATTAGTCGAATTACAGGAAGAATTGCAATTAAATAATATTCCAATCACAAATCGGTCTGAAGAAATAATTTTCTTGCATGCTGGAAATGAAGGTATCGGTGGTCCGGGTAAAGGAAATGAAGGACAACCTCAACTTCCTCCGAATCTAATTGAGCCATTGACATTATATGAACGAATCACTGGTACGAATTTTTCGTTTTTTCAAATGAAACGAGTCGAATTTATTCCAGTTAATCAAACTAATACAGCATATCTACATTTTTGGACATGGATTGATGATAAGATTGAATTCATTCCAGGTGGAGCTACCAGTAATTTAGATATTAAAATTCATTATGTAGCATCAATTTTCAAGAATATCAATACTCCAACCGATGAAATTCCTTATAACCGTGCGAAATCATTTCTAACCTATCGAACTGCGGCACTATGCGCTGAATTCATTGGAGAAAATCAAACGCGTGCAAGCGATTTGAATAATAATGCTGGATTAGCTTTATCTCGTACGCTTGGAATTAGTGTTAAGAATAAACAATCTATTATAACGAGACGAAGACCATTCATGGCATCGTGGCGAACTAGGAGAATCATATGAGTTTGGTGAGTATCCTAGTAGTTCTATTAGTTTTTTGTTTGGTGATATGGGCAGCACGCGCTATCATGGTGGCATTCGGTATAGGTGATCCAATAGCAACAGTGGTCTATGTGGTCCTCGTATTCGTTCTCATATTGTGGCTTCTATCACTTATTGGTATTGTACCTCCTATCCGAATTCGGTGATTAATGAGAGATCATCAGCCAATTGCATTCGAGCAATTCAATGGATTTTGGGATAGAGGTCAGGATGATAGTGTACCAAAAGATCATTTCATTGAAGGATTGAATGTTCGATATTTTGAAAGTGGATATGAATCGCGAGATGGGATTAGTCCGTTCATTCCTCGGATGAATGGAACGCGCGCTGTAGTTCGAATGTATACATTTAACGTTGCTTCAGATGGAATAATCACGTTAGATAATGCTGGAAATTTCTATCACGTAATTCCTGCGACTAATACATCGACTCTTATTCTTAGTTTACCTGGCGTGACTGATTTTACGATGGCAATAACTAATGGACGTGCTTATATTAATCCAATAGGAATTGCTACATTTCTTTATGTTTATAATGGTAATGGAACTACTGCTCATAAGGCAGGTGGAAATCCACCTACTAATGCAGATGGCGCTCTCGCTGCTGCTAATAGTGGTTCTGGTAACGTTGAAGCTGGTATTCACATTTTTGGTGTTGTTTATGAGACTAGTTCAGGTTTTCTTACGCAAATTGGACCTGATTTCCTTCCTACGGTGAATGCACCTGGTAATAATGCAGTTCTATTGACTAGTATTCCTATTAGTCCTGATCCAAATGTGATTGCGCGTCACATCGTAGCAAGTAAATTCATTGTTCCAGCACAATACAATGGTAATACGAGAGGATATGAACTATTTTTCGTGCCGGGTGGCAAAATTAGCGATAATACCACCACAAGTTTGTCAGTCAATTTCTTCGATTCACAATTATTGGCATCTGCAGCAGGTTTACTTGATATTGCATCGTCAGTAGCTAATGGGACTGGTCTTTGTCTATACCACAATCGATTAGTTCTGACTGGAACACCAACTATCAATGCGGCGCGCGTATCTAATCCTGGCGAATTCGAAGCATTCAGTAATTTAGATGGATTCGTTCAAGTTCAGAATGATGGATTAGGTCTATTGAATGGTCAGGAATATCGTGATGTATTGTACTTATTCAAAATTAATGAAACAGTAGCATTTACTGATAATGGTAATGTTCCTTCATCATGGCCTATGTCAGTTATTGACGAAGGATTAGGTGCTGGCATTCATGGAGTATGTTATATTGATACACGTCAAGGAATGAGTTCAGAATACTTGCTTTTAGAGAATTATACTGGCATATTCATGTTTAATGGAACATTCATTAGATCAGAATTATCATTTAAAATTAGAGATTATTGGTTGACGGTTGATCAGATCGATATTGCTCAGAATATTGAATTTTATAATGATGTGTATCGTCAATCTATTATATTGAATATTCCAGGATTGAGTTTACTTTTAGTTGGTGATTATGCAAATGGAATGACACCAGAAGCGATGCGATGGACTAAATGGACTTATTCAATTATACCACGAACAATTACTCTATTTGATAAATCTAATAAATTACTCATTGGAAGTCAAAATACTAGTTTTCCTAATAAGGATGGAATCTATCAGAATGATCCTGCGAAAGTTGATGATGTAATTTATACTGGCGATGCAGCAGCAGATTCTTTTCCTATTCCAGTTACCTCTATTTTGTATTTAGTTGGTGATTCTGGTCCTGAAGATATACTTCATTTTGGCGGAGTTAGATTGCGCGTTATCGGTTCAGGTAATTTAGGTTTGGAATTCCGATCATTAGATCGAATTGATATACAGACTCTTGCACCATTACCTTTGTCTAGTGCGACTGCGCGTGAACCAACACGATTATCTAATTTCACTTCACAACGAGGAATGTTAATAATTAGTACTAATCAGTTAGGTGCAGAATTTCGAATCAATCGTGTAATTGTATTTGCCAAACAACTCTGGACTCAATTTCCTGGTTAATGATAGAGAATAATAGGAAATGTCGATTACTCCATTAGATAGATTACAGGCTATTTTACTTCAATCGAAGATTCAGAAGGATAATCCTCCGCTTTATCAAGTAATTAAAGGTCTAATTGGTACAGTACAGAGTGGAAATATTGCTGGTGGAGGAACTGGTTTTATTGGTGTAGGTGATGGAGGCACAGGTAGTGGTCCTGGTGTAACTTATGAATTAGGTTCATTCACACCGGTATTAGGTGGTGATGCTGGCGAGAGTGGACAAGCATATACATTTCAAACTGGTCATTTCGTTCGATTAAATGATTTAATTTCAGCAAATATCTATACTCAGTTTAGTAACAAAGGAACTATCAATGGTAATCTAGTGATGAAAGGATTACCATTCGTTTCAATGGGAACATTTGCTAGCGCGGTCAATGGTTATATGTCAAATCTAGCTGGTTCACCTGCGCATCCTATAAAACATGGTATAGTTTGTCATATTCCTCCAGGTCAATCATACATTAAATTGTTTTCATATGATGATTATGTAGTACAGAATCCAACAGAAATGTCTGGAGCTGATGTTAATAATGCAACTCAATGTATTCTAGCAGTTACATATACGAGAGCATGATAATCCGTGAACCTACACCAGAAGATTGGAATGAACTTCGTAATATTCATGCGAAGTTTTATGCTAATGAGTTTAGATTCGAAGATTTTTGGCGTGCTGCAATCAGTGTATTCGCTGTAATCAATGATGACAATAATCGAATAGTTACGGCTGGTGCGGTTAGACCTATCGCTGAGATGGTAGCGATTACGAATAAAGATACCTCAGTAAGAGCTAGACAAAAGGGATTGAATCAGATGTTGTTAATTGCGAATCATCTATTGCGCGATACACCAATGAATCAGTTACATGTATTCATTCAAGATAAAAAATGGGAAGATCAATTGTTACGACATGGATTCAGTAGAACTATGGGAAATGCTCTCTACATTAATCTCACTAGATAACAATAGCGAGTGATGATATGGCAAAAGGTGATCAGCAAGCTGTTCGAAATCAGATTGACTATTCGGGTAATCAAGCTCAGAATGAGTTATTGAATACTCGATATAGACAACAACAGGTTTTCGGACCAGCTTATAATTATTTTCAACAAGGTACTAATACTAATCTAGCGAACTATGCAGATATCATGAATAGATATCAACAGTTCATGAATCCAACTCCGCCTAGTAGTACTGGCGCGCCATTAATGAATAGAGCTGGTCAACCTCCTGGTCAACCACAAGGTGGTTCGCAGCAGTGGATGACAGGTGATCCTACACGAGATCCACTTCGTCAACAGGCATATAATTATATTACACAAGCAGGTGGAACACCGACTGGAAGAGGAACTGGTCCAACTGATTTAGAATATTATGTTGACCAAATGATGGACCCAGTGAATGCAGGTTATGGTGATTGGGCAGGTCGAGTTCAGCGTGGTATTCAAGGTACGCAAGGTGGTGGTGGAATTATTGGAACACGAAGTAATACTGGTGATCCGTTTTATGATTCAATAATGAATGCAATCGGTGGTTATGGAAACTTCGCTGAAACTGGTGGATTTTCACCACAGGATGTTCAAAATATTCAGGCACGAATGACTGCTCCTATTCGTGCTGTATATTCTCAAGCACAAGCGAATCTGGATAGACAACGTGAACTAGCAGGCGGAGCAGGTTCGCCTGGTTATGCTGCTGCTCAAGCAAAACTAGCACGCGATGAAGCATATGGATTATCTGATCAGACTACCAATGCTCAAGCCGCGATAGCTCAGATGTTACAGCAAGGCAGGTTAATGGGATTACAAGGATTAGCTGGGACTGGTGGTGCCGCGCGTGGTCAGAATCTTGGTGCATTATCTGGTCAAACAGGATTATATGGTGCTAGTCCAGGATTAGCTAGAACATTTGGTGATGAAGTATTGCAATCAGTTAGTCAAGATTTACAAGGTCAAGGATTACAAAATCAACTAGCTAACATGTTAATTCAGGGTAGATTAGGCCAAGCACAAGTGCCTGGTAATTTTACTCAAGCGATGGGTAATATAGGTGATGTGTTAGGTCTATTTGGTACGTTAGCTGGTGGAATTGGTGGTATTCCTGGAATTGGTAGTTTATTTAGTCGTGGTTCACCTGGAGGAATATATCAGATTCCATCTTCAACAATTAATCCAGCAATGTTTCCTAATTGGAACTATGGAACTGGAACATACTAATCATGGCTAACAATCCTTTATTTAGTAGAACAACACTTCCTAATTGGACTGCTGATCCAATGGCAGCTCCATCAAGACTTATGGATGTTGGAGATCAAATCAGCAATGTTCCTGAACAGATAGATCAAGATACAGATCCAATTGTTAAAAGAGTATTAGATTTGTATAGTCAGTGGAAACCACAAACTGCTGCTACTCAAGCATTGAGTAATATGATTCAGCAGTTTCCACAACGGACTCCACCATCTAGATTACAGAATATTTTAGGTACATTAGCTTCATTTGGTGGTGCTCATGCTGCTACATATGGACGTGGTGGTCCGATGGGATTTCGTGGACCTAGTCCAGAAGAAATGATGCAAGCAGGTGATTTGATTCGATATCGTCCATATTATGAAGCATTGCAGGATTGGCAAACTAAATTAAAACCATTGGAAGCGATTGCGCAACAAGAACGATATTATAATACGAATCTTCGTCAATTACTAGGTCAAGAAACTGCGCGCTTTACAGGAGCAGAAAATGTAGCTTCATTAAAAGCACGTAGAGAAGCACAAACAGAACAAGCGAAGGAAGATGCGCAAATTAAGTGGTGGAATGCGACAATCAATTATAATAAACTAAGTCAAGGTGATTGGTCATTTGTACCTGATAATCAAGGTGTAATGCGTGCATATGATCGTAGAGATCCAACAGATTCAGGTCGAGTAGTAATTGATCCTGATACGCTTCGACCAGCTACATCATCTAAATTACCGGATGCTAAGCGAATTGAAATGGAGACAACTGGTCGAATTCGTGTAGTTCAAGCACAAACACAAGGTCGAATTGCTGGAATAATTACGCAAGCTCAAGTAGGTAGAAATTGGCCGCAATTTACAGATGATCATGGAAATAATTATGCTATTGATCCATTCGAACATAAAGCATGGTTAATTCAACGTGGTGAAGGTCCAATGCCTACTGGACCTGCTAATATTCAAACTCCTGGTCAACCACAAGTACCTAGTCAAGCGCAACCTCAGATACAACCTCAAGTACAACCACAGGGAAGATATCAGGGTCCACCTACTGGAACTGGTATTCCTGGTGATGTACCAGCATCAGCAGTATTAACTCAACCTACTGCTGCTCCTGCTATCACCGCGCCGCAACAAGCACCTACTGCACCACGACAAGCTGCTGTACCAGGTCCATTAGGACCATTAACTAAAGCTGGTGCTAAACAGTTGACTGGTCAGACTGCTACAATGCAAGAAGGCGCACAAATGATGTTGCCTGACTTGCCGAAACTTAGAAGATTTGCTTATCAATTAAATCAGGCTGGATGGTTTGGTCCTATTATGAGCCGTGCTCGTGAACTAGCAGAAAAACTTGGAACATCTGGTGATCCTGGAAAAGATCAACAGATGATATATCAATTATCTGATGATCTTGCTAATGATCCCCAAATGAACCCTTCAACAGGTAATCTTAGTACAGATAGATTGATTGGGCGATTTTCTGCGATGTTAGCTTTGGTTGCATCGGGTACTGGTAGAGTGCACGGTGGAGCGCGTGGTGGTGGTTCTATTCAGATGATTCAATATCTTAAGCAAGTTCTATCAGCTAAGAGTTCATATGAAATGTTTGAAGGTCGATTAGATACACTTGAGGATAAATTAAGAACCTATGCAATGGGACCTAAAGCTGCTCAGTATGAGAATGAACAGCGTGAAAGAGTTAGAAAAGCATTGCAACAAGATTTGAGGAAACAGTAATGCCTGAACAGCGACAAACTCAAGCTGAATATCTAAAAGGATTTAGAACTAATCATCCTGAATTAAGTGATATAGATGATGATGAATTAATGCAACATCTATATGGTATTAATCCTGCTTTAGAAGATAAGATTATTTCACCTGAAGAACAAGCGCAACAATCTCGTACAATGGCAGCGAAAACTGCTGAGGAACAGAGACAACAAGGATTGAGTACATTTCAGAAAGCAAAAGAATTTATTCAGGAACCTGTTAGCAAAGGATATTGGGCTGCGCATCCTTCACAGCGCGCATTTTCGAAAGCTGTATTAAGTACACTTCCTGTGGGTGGTGCAACATTTGGTGCAATAGCAAGTGGACCACAAACATTTGGTTTAGGTTCATGGCCTGGTGCCGCTGCTGGTGCGACGATGGGTGAAGGTACACGTGGAATATTAGCTCATTATCTAAATTTAGATAATGAATCGATTAATCAACAGATTACTGATATGATGAAATCGGGTGCTCTAGCTGCTATACCTACATATGGTGCTGAACGTTATACTAGTGGAAGAGGACTTATTCCATTAGATGATATAGCTTCTATTCTACTTAGTAAGAGTACTAGAGGTATGTTAACTAAACTTGCACTTAAACGAATATTAGGTAGCAGTTCAGAGGCAGCTAGTAGTGAATTAGTTAATCCAAGTGCGTTTGGTAGAAATGTATTTACTCAACGCGGAACGAAACCTCCTGGATTTATGTATGGTAGAATTCCTGAACCATTTCCTGCTTTAACTGATGAAGAAATGGCAGCAGAAGCTGCTAAGAAAACTACTCAATTTGGTCAGAAAGTACAACCAAAAACAGGCACAACTGCTCCAACAGAATCTCCTACAACTCCTACAACACAAGCACCATTTCCTGAAAAAGCTACACCAGCATGGAAAGCACAACCTCAGCAACCACGACAATGGCAGATACAGAATCAACCTGAAATTCAGATAACTTTGGAACCTGATGGAAAAGGTGGTTATAGAATTAAACGTTGGGATAAGACGGGCGGCGAATGATGGCGCGTAATAATGAACCGAAGTTAGACAAGGCAGTGGTAATATATATGTACCCTGCATTGATTCGAAATGATCCGAATGGATTTAGATGTGGTATATGTAGTCTAGGAACATCATCATCTGAATGTTTAATATTAGATCCATCTGGAATTAATTTAGAAAATGGAGTATGCGCGTTATTCGTACCTGGTGGTAATGTAGAAAACGATTCAGGTGAACACGCGGTATTAGCTGTGGTTCCTTGGGAGGTAGCGGGTTACACTGAATATGGTCCAACGTATTGTGGAATTTGTAAGAATTTCTCACCACCTAATCGATGTAAAAAAGTGGAAGGAAATATCGCTGAACTGGGATGTTGTAATGCGTGGGAACGTTAACTCCAGAGGAAAGACTCGCGCGATGGAAAGCTATAACCGGTCATATTATAGCTCTCATTCTAACTCTAGGTTTCTTCGGAATAGTCTTCCTAGCATTGTTAGGTAAGGTAAACCTAACTGACCCCACTACAGCAACATTCGTTGGTACTGTTACAGGTTATGCGATAGGCCAGTTAGGTCGGCCTTTAACGTACTACTTCTCGATATTGCGCGATTCTCCTTCTTCAACATCTACTGGTAGTACAGGTTCCTCTGGAACTGATTCAGCTACATAAGTATCTTTATTATTGTGGCATCTTGTGCATGTTCCACAATCGTGTACAGTATAAGTGCCACAGAATCGACACCAATAATGATGATAGAAATGTTCACTTTGCGGATGACTGAGATTGGACATTAATCCTCCACTTCTTTCTACAATTGTAACATGCGTGCATTGTAGCCCATTCATCACAATTCAGACATTCGCCATTGTGGTCTGGCTTGAATTCTGGACATCTTATCAAAACAGGATCTCCCCATGGATATTCCTTCCTACAGAATGGGCACAACGGATCTGGTTTCACTTTTTTCCTTTGAAGTGTTGTATTAGTTGTCGCGCGTGAGATTCAGGCATTCTATACACAACTTGATTACCTATATTCTCTACCTTGATTATACCTGTCTGATCAAATTCAATCATAATTTCATCTAGTTCGGTTGCTTTAAAATCCATCATGTATTTCTTTAGCATCATTGTTCTAGTAATTTGATGATTATCACGATTGATTAGTTCTTTTAATATTATTCCTTTTTTGTCAGCTGTATCAGATTTACCTCGTTTACCGAGAGTAGCTTTTCTAACATTTCCAAGCAATTTTTCACATACCGTAATTGCTTCAATAATGTTATGTTCAGATATGCTGAGCGATTTATCATTAGCGAGTGATAAAAGCATAGCAACTTTAAGTACAGAATCTCCAAATCGTTGGACTGTTCCAGTTTCATCTTTTGATTCAGCATGTTTGATTGACGTATAGAATTCATCATACCAATCATCATAAATCTTACCTGCTGGTGTTAACCAATAGGTCTCACCATTCATCGATTTACTGACTGGAAAATCATCTGATTCATATCGCGAACCCATCGCATGAAATGGTCCTTCTAATGTAGATATTTCTTTCAAGTACTTGACCATCTCATCACGATTAGGTGGATTCTTCAGTGGAACAGTCAGTGAATTCAATCGTTGTACTTCAGTCTCAGCTATTACGAACATGCGCCCTATGAATCCGCCTTTAATGTCTTTACTTGCTACGAAATCCTCGAAATGCGCCTCATTAGTGGCGACTAATAGCGTGACTGTTGGATCTTTTAGATTGAATGTTTCCATTTTGAGAAGAGAACGATAATCTCCTTCATTATATTGTCGGTCATACAAGTCAGTTAAGATGGTCATCGCGAAAGGGTCAGATACAAGAGAACTGCTAAATTCACTAGCGAAAATAGCGCCAACACTCTTATTAACAACTTTTCCACTGGGTAAGGTGTAGGCTGTTCCAAGTTCCTTAAGGATACCTTGAATGCTACTCCTGCCAGAAATGATACGAGTGTTATTAACACGCTTAACCAAATCCTTAGCAAGAGCAACTGGTGGTCCTTTCTTGAGACCACTATCCGCGTGAAGCATCACGTAGATATTTGGGTAGAGTTTATAGGCACCGGCCCTATCGAGATAGACTTGATCCTTTACTACTGCTGAAATTATCGCCAAACCGGACCAGTACCAGAAATTTCGAGGTGATTCTAATTCGCTATGTTGCTCGATGAGCTTTTGTAACCAACTCATCATAAGTCTTTCTGATAAGTCTCATTAAGTTCATCATATTCTCATTGTCGTAGGGAACATACTGTCTTTCAAGAAATTCATATAGTGTCTTTACCTCCTTTTCGTTTAATTTTAATTTTGTTTCCGTATCTGATAAAGCAATAGGCGCAGTATTCATTTCTTCCAAAATTTCGTGTTCCGCATTCGTTGCATCGCCATGGCTCTGCATTGATAAATTTTCTAATTCGTTCGATCTCATCTGGTAATACTCTGGATGTAAATTCGGTATGTACATTTTCGTCATAATTTCTGTCCGGAGGAGGGTTGATTCGCATGGAATATGATTATAACTGATGGAAACGGTGCTGAATTAGTAGAACCACCAAACTTCAATCGACCTCGTAAGAATCGTATTTCTACATTAGGACGTGGTTTATGATATGTACTATCCCATACCGATCTATGCCACCATTTTGTATCGGTTCGCGCTGGAACTAAACAAACTACTGTCGCACCTTTAGTTGATTCATATTCTGCTTTTGTAATGAATTCCTTTACTAGAGAATATGGTGGATTCAACCAAACTGATCCATGCCAATCACAATCCAAAGCATCTTCTAAATACTGTTCAGTTTTATGATTCTTTTCATCTGCTGCTGCATCAAGTGTAAAATGAAATTCTTCATTTAATTCATCGAATAGATTCTGTGGAGTCTCCCATTCATCACTATTTTTAGAAAACATTAAGTCAGTTCTCATGCGACCTCAAATGCAATTGGTTTGAATTTAGATAGATCCTTATAGTTCTTACCGATTTCGAGTTCACATGGAATAATAAGATTTCGTCGTGGTATACTACAACGGCTAAAATCAATCGGTCGTTCCATTTCATCTTGGATGATAGGTGCCCAAATATCAACTTTATCTTCTAATACCAAGAATAGACCAGCATCATGCGATTCCATGACTATCCGAATTTTTGGTAA
>AF_2010_repII_A1DRAFT_10000083_pt1 | contig 15029 bp, 15 predicted proteins | sample AmaForreplicIIA1_FD_9195 | JGI IMG/M metagenome (IMG submission 9195)
TGGTGAACGGAGGTGCTTCATGCTTCACGCTCGAACATGCTGCCTCCTGGGAGGATGAGACTATGTCACAACTGTTCAAAGGCTTGGAGCGAATCGAAGAGGCACGCGAGCGCATTTCCGGCTTGAGCTTTATGGCAGGCCTCTACGACGGCAAGCCGGACTTCGACCTGTTGCTGCCGCCGGAAGAGCCCGTGGAAGAGCGGGCGGCCGGCGAGGCATACTGTCGAACCATCCAATCCTACCTCACGACCCACGTCGATCCTGCCGAAATCGAGCGGACAGCCAAGATTCCCGACTATGTCCTAAAGGGACTTCTCAAGCTCGGTGCCTTCGGGATGAAGATCCCGAAGGAGTACGGAGGGCTGGGATTCTCATACAAGAATTACGGCCGCGTCCTGACCGTCATAGCAAGTTGGAGCAATATCCTGGCTTTGACGGTCGCGGTTCCCCAATCCATCGGCATCGCGATGCCGATCTTGTTATTCGGGAACGAGCAGCAGAAGAGAACATATCTGCTCCGCGTCGCACAGGAGGACATCTCCGCCTTCGCGCTCACCGAGCCGATCACCGGCTCTGATGCCGCCAATATCACAACTGCGGCAGTCCTCGATGCCGCAGGCCGGACGTTCGTCGTCAACGGAGAAAAACTTTGGTGCACGAATGGGACTATCGCTCGCTACGTCACATTGATCGCACGGGTTCCGGCCAAACGAGCCCAACAGAATGGGAAACCGATATGGATTCCCGTTCCGGACGGGAACGGGGCAGAGGGCCACGTTCATACCGCGTTCATACTCGATATGACCTCGCCAGGCGTCCAAATCAGACAACGATGTCAGTTTGAAGGCTGCCGCGGGATTGAAAATGCGCACATGACGTTCCATGACGTTCGTATCCCCGCCGACAATCTCATCGGGGAAATCGGCAAAGGGCTCAACTATGCGCTAACGATCCTGAACGTCGGACGTGCCATCAGTATTCCGGCACTCTGTCTCGGCATGGCCAAGCAGGCATGGCAGCCAACTCTCGACCGGATGAATGCTCGTTACACTTTCCAGAAACCTCTGGCCGAGCGCCAGACGCAACAAATGCGAATCGGGCGCATGGCCGCCACCCTGTTTGCAATGGAATCTCTGGCGTACTTGGTGTGGGACCTCGCCGACCACAAACGCTATGACATCCGTATCGAGGCGGCCGTCGCCAAAATGTTCTGTTCCGAAGAGACCATTCGGTTCCTGAAAGATGCGCAGATCATTTTTGGCGGTATGGGGTACGAGACGGCGGATTCGAAGCAGTTTCGAGGCGAGCCTGCCTTTGGCATCGAACAACTTGTTCGCGATGCAGAAATGGCCCGCATCGGCGAAGGCGCTACCGATATTTTGCGGCCGTACGTGGCGCGCGAGGGCCTCAACACGCATCTTGAGCGGGCCCGAAATTACTTCGATGAACGACTGTCCGGCATGCGCCGGTTTACGGAGTTGCTGCACCTCCTGAGATTCTATATTCCCTGGTACGGGAGACAATGGATACCTCGACCGGTGCCGTTCCGAGCTGAATTCCAGCACCCTCGAGTCCAACCCAAGCTCGCCTTTATTGAGCGCTCGAGTCGTCGGCTCGCACGGGCGATTATTTACGCCATCCTATTCCATCGACAAGCGCTTCGAGATGACCAAGGACGCCAAAACCGGATCGAGACCGTGGGTGAAGATCTTCTCGTCATCGCGGCGTCAACCCTCAATGCCGAACGGCAGGAGCAGACTGCTAGATATTCGCAGGTCTGGGACCTCGCAGAGGAGGTCTTCCGAGAGACCAAGCAGCGCATCAAACTGAGCATCCGAGGGCTCATCCGCAATCGAGACGGACTTGTGACAGTCGTTGGAAAGAGAGCACTCAGCGGCGAGTACCCTTCCCTCTCCTGGGGAATCATCCAGCGCGGTCTTCAAGACTATCTGCCCCAACGGGAGAGTGCCCNGAGTACCGGGAAAGAGAGCGAGCGTAAGGCGATCTAATCCGGGCGGCCAAAATCCAGTAGCTAATGCTTGACTCTCCGGTCTGGATTCGCGGCCAGATAATCCTTGATGAACTGATCCGTCTTCTGGAGAACCTGACCCTCGATATGTTTGACATTGTCATCGGCGACGATCCCGATCGGTCCCAATTTCATCCAAGTCACGGCGGAGAGCTCCGACGTCTCTCGACTTTCTAGGCGAACCCGCTGCGTGAGGAACAGATCGATGGAGAAAAAATATCGGCCGATGCGATCATGGAGCGTGTCCACTCTAATCGTCAACATTGCCGCGGTTGGAGTTCTGAGTCGTTCGCGCTCGGTCAACACATTCACACCAGCCTTCTGAAGACGCTGCTTGATATCCTTTTGGAGTGAATCGGTCTTTACTCCCAGCTGTTCGATCTCGACATCCAAGGGGTCGACAAGGACCTCCACACCGGTTACCCCGTGCAACGACTCCCGCTCAACGGACTCGATGGGCTGCTCACCAAGGCTTGATATTGGGGCGAAGAAAAGAATGACCGTCCCCAGGATCAGGAACAGCGAAGGAATATAAAGCTCAGTCTGTGCGAGACGATTCATAACAACACCCGCTTCCGCTGGCGCAGTATCCTACGCCCTTCACCTTGCCCCTGTCAGCCTTGACACTGTCCTTCGGACGGCCTACCCTTGCAGCGTTTCTCATGCATATTCCTTGCTTTTCCTGCCGTAAGCTTAGAAGTCGGAACCGAAAGAGAGTCAGCCAAAGGGGCACCTACCGGGCAGTTCACAAAGTGATTCGAGAGGAGGGCTCTCATGGACCTCCGTCGACACCAGCGCTTTCCTGCGCACCTTCACACTTTGCTTTCTGGTCCTAGGCTCAGTGAATCTGTCGGGACGATCGTGAACCTGTCGGAGGGTGGCTGCTGCGTCGAGACCGACAGCCAGGTGTATACAGGCATACAGGTGGCCCTGCGTCTTCATGTGCCCGGCGAGGAATCGCCGATCCTCATCGAACAGGCAGCGGTGCGTTGGACCCGTGGGCGCGAATTAGGCGTGGGATTCATCACCGTGGCTCCGCCTCACAAGGAACGATTGGGCCAAATCCTCGAACGATTGAAACGGGATCAACGGGCGTGAGAGCAGTCTCGCTCGCACGCCGAGGTTTGGAACGACTCGTTGGGACGTGAGAAAGACTGTTCTTCCTTAGCTCGACGAATCGCCTGACAGATTCTCTAACGCGACGAAAATTATGTAAGGGGGCCGTCCACAGCAGCAGTCACATGGCGGAGGACGAGCAGATGATTATCGAGTAGCGGATTGAAGGTTTGGCACGAGATCTGACTTCACAGCATCTGCCCTTTTATCGACAACGGAAATCTTAGCCTTGGCCTCGAGGAGGCGACCCGACTTTCCGTCGATATACACCTTGACTTCTCTGCCAGAAGTGAGGAGCTTTATCCTCCATACCACCCGCTCATCGACTTCTTTGATTTTGGCGTCGAACACGGTTCCACCGATGCTCGACTGTGCCACGTTGATCGCTTGATCAATCGTGACGGAACTGGCGCTGATCAGAGCCACGATTCTCTTCGCTTGCATCACCCTGTCATGCTTGTGCTTCACCAGCTTCCCCTCCTCACGTCGAGTACCTATGAGTTTCTCTCTGCGGAGGGGTCGTCCTGCACGTCTCCGCCTAGTAGGACAAGAAGTCTAGTCCCGCAGCCCAAGAAGTTCCAGTGAAAAAACGCACATTATGAGCGATGAGCGCTGGACGCAGGGAAAGGTGTGGCATGCAACCTCAAATGGATGTGGTCCAAGGACTATGGCCCACAATATGATGTAGGCACACATATTCCAAACCCTCAGCTGACGTCGATTCGATGATTAGGTCATGAAAACTTGCCTGCTTTCATTAAACCCATGTTGCATAAAACCATACCCGGTGCTCACAGCACCGTCCTATTCTACTTCGTCGTTTTCCTTTGCAGATCTTGCGAACGAAGGAGGAGGTTCCTGATCCGTGAGGGTGATCGAGGGGGAATTCCCGTACAATTTGCGGACTTTCTTTGCGTGATTCTTTTTCATATACTGCCGTCCGGCCGAAGTGGCTGACAAATAACGGTTGATATGGTTTGGGATCGATTCGAGAAATCCCTAGTCACATCGAGCACTTCAACAATTCCATACGGAGCGAAGTTCCAGCCTGGTATATAATGATGCCTTACCCTCAGCACCCCGGAGAAGTCATTATGCCAGCCGCTCATGCATCGAAGCTCACTATCAATAAGGGAACGTGTTATGCGATGTTCGCCTACGATATTGGATCGTCCATCAATTTAGAGGAGGCGGATCGTCGTATCACGGCGGGAACCGAACGCGGACGACTTCGTCACAAGGCCAGGGCTCCGCAATACTTCGACTACCGTCCGGCTCCCCTTCGATTGATGCAGGAAGGCGCGGCTCTCACGGTGGGCTCCTACTCATCGAGCCCGACCGTCGAAGTGATGGTGTACGACTTCGGCGCCATAACCATCACCTATCGATTTGCCTTGGACGGTCCCTTCGACGGATTGCTCGAGCTCAGTGAGTCGCTCTATGAAAACGAGCAGTTGCTAGCGGAGTCTCGCGCGCGTGTCGAACAGCTGGTCCAAGCCATCCATCCGGCGATTGAACGGCCCAAGATCGCCGCCGAGGTTGAGGATTATCTCATCTTCTCGATTGAGGCCTATTCCCCAACAAAGGGATCGCCGCTATGGACGACTCGAAAGACGAAACTCGCTCGTATCCTGCGCGGCGAGCGGACCCCGCTCTCGGAACAAGAAACACGCGACGCCCTCTCCTGTCGCATCTCGTTCGGGATCGAAGATGCGGCTCTCATCGACTGGCATGCGGCAGTCTTAGTCGGAAAGGACATGGACGACGTGCGCGCTGTGTTGGAATTTGCCAACGTCGAGTTGTTAGAGATGCGGATACTGGACGAACAGCTCGATCAGGCACTTGATCAAAGCTATGAGGCGCTGTCCCGCAGACCGCGTCTCTTGTCGCTCCCCGGCTCCTACGACAAAGACACCACCCGCATCGCACAACTCCAGGTCGACGGCGCCCTTCTGTTCGAGCGAGTCACCAACACCTTGAAGCTCTTGGGCGATCAATATCTGGCGCGCGTGTACCGTCTTGTCTCTCAACGATTCCACTTAGAGGCCTGGGACGCGAGCATCCTCCGGAAGCTCCAGACTTTGGAGAGCATCTATAGCAAGATGTCCGACCGAGCCGGCACCCACCGCATGGAACTCCTGGAATGGATCATCATCGTCTTGATCGCCGTCTCCATCGCCCTTGTCGTTTTTCCCCCTTGGCGGGCACTAGACTAGACCTCATCGAGACGGATGGCTGTTAAGGCCCGATGCGAACACGCGTGATTCCTTGGCCTTCTTGTTGTGTTGCCTGGCATCTGGGGGCTTGTGTGAATGGCATCCTGCGCAAGCGCTACTATTGAGACACTATGCATTCGAATCGGTGAGGCTACGAAAGACGAGGCAGTTGCACACTACGGCGACCTGACCCTGTACAGACCTCCTCCGGAAGAAGCTTGGTGGTGAATGCCTCAAAATTTACCTGCTGGTAATACGCTGCTAATCCTGGCGCAATGCGGGTTCGTTAGGGTCAAGCTGACACAAAATATCATCACAGGAGGAGAGCAGATGGTTACAGTCGGTCAATTGATGAAGAAAGATCTTATTACCGTGGATTCGGGCACCTCAGTGATCGAAGCCGCTAAGCTGATGAAGGCCTGCAATGTCGGGAGTGTGTTGGTCTCCTGCCAAGAACGCATTGTGGGCATTGTGACTGAATCGGATATCGTCAAGAAGGTAATTGGAGCAGACCGTGGCCCCTATTTTGTTCCCGTTGAAGAGATTATGAGTAGCCCGATTGTCGGGATCGAAGAGCGACGTCCCATTACCGAGGCCGCCGACATGATGAACAGGCACCGCACGAGGCACCTGGGGGTGACCAAGGGCGGGGCCATTGTAGGGGTCGTATCAGTCAGAGACTTCCTCAAACCCGTCTCCATCGACGAATTCTAGCCGCCGCACTCGCTCAGTGGCGGACACACTCGGTACGTCGTGCTGACGAGCGTCGTCCCTACTTGGGGAAAGCAGTCGGTGCCTTCACGTGCTGCCATCCTTCTCCGTTGAGTGTGCGAAGGAACTCCACCAGATCGTGCTTTTCCTGGTCTGTCAGTTCGAGCGGGATAATGAGATTGTCTTGATGAGGATTCTTGATCCCGCCCTTGTTGTAGAAATTGACAACTTCTTCGAGAGTTTTGAACCGCCCGTCGTGCATGTATGGTGCGCTACGAGAAATCTCTCGCAAAGTCGGAGTCTTGAACGCGCCTATCTCATCCGCATTCCCCGTCACCATATAACGACCGAGATCCACCTTGTTATCGTCCCAGCCGATGCCCAGATTATGAAATTTCTCATCGGTGAAGTTGAACCCGGAGTGACACTTCGTGCAGCGGGCTTTCTCCCGGAACAAAACGAGGCCGTTCTGCGCCGCCTGTGAAATCGCCTTCTCTTCCTGTCCCTGATCAAACCGGTCCGCCGGGCTGTTGCCGGTGAGAATCGTACGTTGGAAACTGGCGATGGCTTTGCCGACGCCATCGATGGTGATGTCCGTTCCGAAAACCTCCTGGAACAGCTTTCGATAACCGGCAATCTTTTTCATCTTCGCAATCATTTCGTCGTGGTTGCCGAAGCCATGCTCGACAGGATTGATGAACGGTCCCACCGACTGCGCTTCCAACGTTTCAGCCCGGCCATCCCAGAACTGAGCCTTGCTGAATACCCGATTCATTGACGCCGGTGCGCTACGGCCCCCCTTGAGCCCATTAATACCGGTCGACACGGTTTTCCCGTCCGTAAAGGCGAACTGCGCCAGATGACAACTGGCGCAGGCGATCGTGTTGTTTTTTGACAGCCGCTTGTCAAAGAACAAGAGACGCCCAAGCTCGATTTTCTGCTTCGTCAGGGGATTGTCGACAGGAATCACCACAGCCGTTTCTTCTAGGCCGAACGGAATCTTGAGTTTGTATTCTCCCTGCGTCGCAGGAGCGGACTTGTCGCCCGACGCTGCTTGCTCTCCCCTCGTCTCACTGGAAGGGAATCCTGTGAGCAGCCCGAACATCGCCAATGCACAGAAAGACGTCGACATCGCCAGTTTCCGTGTTTGCATCTTTATCTCCTCCCTCCTTGCGGTAAAAACCACGCCATTGTGCGTTAAGTCCATCGCCGACATCAATCTATCCTTGCCCTGATTGATTAGTCCAATTGATTATTGTATAAATTATGATGAATAAATCAAATCATAAAACGACCCCGCGGTAGCCGTTACATCTCATGACCTTGACCGAACTTCGCTATATCGTGGCCGTGGCACAGGAACGACATTTCGGCCGTGCCTCGGCTCGCTGCTTCATTACCCAGCCGGCCCTCAGTCTGGCCATTCAGAAGCTAGAGGATGAACTCGGGATGGCGATCTTCGAGCGCCGCAAGAAAGACGTGACGCTCACACCAGCCGGAGAAAAGATCGTGGGGCAGGCACAACGGGTGCTGGAGGAAGCTGATCGTATCAAATTAATAGCTGTCCAGGGAAAAGATCAGCTCGTTGGCCGGCTGCGCCTGGGAGTCATCGCCACTGTAGGGCCCTATATCCTGCCCGAATTGGTTCCTCTGTTGCACAAGCGGGCAGCGGCCATGCCTCTAGAGATCGAAGAAAACCTCACGGCGAATCTCACAGCCATGCTGAAGCATGGAAAACTGGACGCGATCATCGTGGCGCTCCCCTTCGATGAGCCCGGCATCGTCACCCAGCTGCTCTACGAGGAAGAGTTCAAACTTGTCGTCCCTATCAATCATCCATGGGTCAAGAGAAAGGCCATCGACTCCCGAGCGCTTGGCGGCGAGAAAGTGATTCTGCCCCATGCTGGCCACTGCTTCCGGCTTCAAGTTTTGGAAGCCTGTCCGGAACTCAGCCGGTCCGACATGGAAGGGATGCAAGGAAACTCGCTGGAGACCATCCGCCATATGGTCGCTTCGGGGCTTGGCATCACCGTCTTGCCCTCCAGTGCGCTCACGCCCAAATACCACAACAAGCGACTCACCGCCCTGCCCTTTGCGAAACCGGTTCCCGCGAGGCAGATCGGGTTGGTCTGGAGGAAAGGATTCACCCGTCCTGACGCGTTGAAAGCAGTGGCGGACTGTATCCGCACCTTACGAATCCCCGGCCTGAGGATGCTCCAGCTCCAAACGCCTCACACGCTGGAATCGGCCTCATAACAGTCATCGAGCTCCGCGAAGAGTCGCCGACGGCACCAGCCTTGATCTTTCCGCGCGCTTGTGTCCTGAATGTCAGCAGGCGGGGCTCCTGCGACAATACCAGCCATGTGGAATCGACCATTCCTACCGTATCTTCTCGTCACAGTGTGCAGCGTCGGCGCGTTGCTTGCCAGCATCATCATGCACTCCTTATGGCCTGATTGGCGTTGGCACCATGAGCCGCTCCACTCAGCCATCGAGGCCGTGGAAGGCCTCGTTTCCATCGCGATGGCGATGGTGCTGCTGCATAGAGCCGAGGAGTCTGCTTCATGGAAGTATCCCGCGCTCGCCGCCGGGTTCCTCGGCATGGGACTCCTCGAAGAGTTTCATGCGATATCCCAGCCAGGGAATGGCTTCGTCCTGTTTCGGAACCTGGCCAGCCTGGCTGGCGGCATTGGGTTTCTGTTCGTCTGGAGGCCGCCTCCGCCGGACGGTAAATTTACACGGCGCTCGCTTCCGTGGATGATCGCGGCCGCGGCCTTGTCGCTCGGCACGTGGTTCCTGATCTTTCCCGAACAGATTCCTGAGATGGTGCGCAACGGGGAATTTACGCCGACGGCGGTGGCCCCGCAAAGCTTAGCCTGTCTGTTTTTTCTCGTAGCGACGGGACGCTTTTTGTTGGATTACCGGCACTCCGGACGGTCAGAGGACGCGTTGTTTGCGAACTTGGCCCTCCTCTTCGGTCTAGCCGAATTCGTGTTCATGTACTCGATCCCATGGGACAACCGCTGGTGGTTCTGGCATTCGTTACGCCTAACGGCCTCTCTCCTCGCATTGGGATACATTATTCGCAGATATTTTCGAGTCGTCTCCGACTTACGGTTGTCCCTCGTACAGACCATCCAGGCAAAAGAGACGTTGCGGCAGAGCGAGGGACGCCTCCGTCAAGTGCTTGACGAACGCAACCGCATGGCCCAGGACCTGCATGACAGTATTATCCAGTCCCTCTTCGCGACCGGACTCAATCTCGAACGATGCCAACGCCTCGCTTCGACCGGCTCCAGGGAGCTCAGCACACAGCTAGGCACGGCAGTGGCCGGCCTCAAGTCCGTCATTCGCGATTTGCGAGGATACATCCTGGGTGCGGAGCCAACTATTTCGAACGGACGGGCATTCGAATCGGCCCTGGCCTCACTGGTCAGCAAGATAAATAGCTCCCAGCAGCTCAATTTCCGTTTACAGATGGATCCCGCGGCTGCCGATCGACTGACACCTGAACAGGCTACACATCTGGTCCCATTTGCGCAGGAAGCCATGAGCAATAGTCTCCATCACTCCAAAGCTCATGTGGGGACGCTCTCACTTCAGCTCCAGGATGGAAATGTGCGTCTGACCGTGGAAGATGATGGAGTCGGGTTCGACCCGAGCACTATCCAAGGACAGGGTCATGGACTGAACAATATGGAGAAGCGAGCCAGAAAGCTGGGCGGCCGCTTCCAAGTCATGTCCGAGCCAGGTCGCGGAACACGCATTGTCTGTGATCTGCCTCAGGAGCGGATAGATGCCACATCGTGACACAAAACCGATCCGCCTCTTGTTGGTGGATGACCACCAGGTCCTCCGCATCGGTCTGCGGACGTTATTCACCGAAGCTGGAGGATTCCAGGTCGTCGGCGAGGCAGCCACCATGGCCGGTGCCGTGACTGAAGCGTTGAAACTGAGGCCTCAGGTCGTGCTGATGGATGTGAGGCTTCCGGACGGGAGCGGGATCGAGGCTTGTCGCACCATTCGCACCGCTCGTCCTGATACAAGAGTGCTCTTCTTGACCTCCTTCGCAGACGATGATGCGGTCCTCGCCACCATCTTGGCCGGGGCCGATGGATTTCTTCTGAAGGAAGTGAGTAGCGAGCAGTTAATCAATGCGGTCAAGGCGGTCTCGTCGGGACAGTCGATCCTGGACCCGGCCGTCACCCAGCGTGTGCTCGCCAAAGTGAAATCGCTATCGGTTCCGGCGCCGCAGGAGAAACGCGAGCCGTTGTCACCTCAGGAGGAACGAGTGCTGGCTCTGGTGGCGGAAGGGAAGACGAATAAAGAAATCGCCGTGGCGTTGAACTTGAGTGAAAAAACCGTCGGGCACTACCTCGAAAATATCTTCCAGAAGCTTCAAGTTACCCGCCGCGCTCAAGCCGCCGTCTATTTCACCCAACAGCACTCGAAATCCTCATAGGGGCATCTTCCCCTACAGGATAGGGGAATAAATGTTCCGTTTTTGAAGCGATCTCCCCTGCCAGCTCGTCTGCTGCGCACGTACGATGTGCGCATGGATTCCACGCTACTTCACGTTCACCACACCAAGGAGGATGCCATGTTGAGCTTCGCGAATCGCATGCAGACACGGTTCTTTATGTTCGTAGTCGCAGTCCTGTTGGCGTTGCCTATAAGCCCGAGCCAGGCTCCGGCGGCGGAAGGACAGGGGAAGGTCAAGGTCCTCTACCACGTCGATGGCAAAGATCCGGAAGTGGCGAAATACGCGCTCGCCCTCATCAACAAGCATATCGACGCGGAAGGCGGGCCAGACAAGATCGACGTCGAGCTGGTCGTGCACGGTCCGGCCCTCGAATTGTTCGAGAAGGACAAGATGGACCCGGAGATGACGAAGCGGTTCGATCAGATCATCGAGAAAGGCGCCAAGGCGGAGATGTGCCAGGTGTCGATGAAGGCCTTCGGCAAGACCATCGACAATCTGGCGAAGGGATTTGTTGCCACGTTGCATCCGGTGGCTGTCAAGCGCATCGCGGATCTGCAGAAGGAAGGTTATCTTTATATCAAGCCATGAGCAGGAGGTGGATCCCCATGCGTTGGTTCACTATGGGCATCGTTGTATGCTCCATCGCGTTTTCCGGTGCGACGGACCTGCGAGCAGCAGCAACCAGCTCAACGGCGCCGGCCTTCGAACTGGTCACATCAGAGGGCGAGTCCTACACTAATGATTCGCTGAAGGGGCGTCCGGCCTTGCTGGTGTTCTGGGCGCCCTGGTGCAAGGTCTGCCAGCGGGACTTGCCGCTCTTGGGAGAATTCTATCAGCGAGAAAGACCGGCGCAACTGCGGGTCGTCTCGATCGGATTCGCCGACACCAGAACGAACGTTGCGCAATTCGTACAAGAGCGGTCCGGGACGTTCGTCTTTCCCAGCGCCTATGACGAAGATCGCTGGGTGGCGCAGGCGTTCAAGGTCAACGCGACCCCGACGTACGTGTTGTTAGATGCTAGGGGAGGCATCGTGTTGGTTCATCGAGGGGGAGGTATCCTTCAAAACTTCCAGTTCCGAGAGTTTTTGTCGAAGCTAAAAGGGTGACAACGCAGGGGAGGGCGCGGCTTTCTCCCTGCCGCTTTCGATCGCGGAGGTGAATATGCTCGACTCTGTTCCACATACGTCTCTGATGGCGGCCTTCGTGGCTGGATTGCTGTCATTCATCTCTCCTTGCGTGCTGCCTTTGGTTCCTTCTTATCTCATGTACATCACTGGTCTCTCGCTGGACCAACTATTCGATGCTGTCGAGCGGCGCCGACTGCGCAAGACGATCGTCGTCAATTCGCTTATGTTCATCACGGGCTTTTCGCTCGTGTTCATCGCCTTCGGAGCCTCGGCCAGCCTAATCGGTCAGTTCCTAACGGACCATCAGCAACTCATTCGCAAGTCCGGTGGAGTCTTCATCATCCTGTTTGGGCTGTATGTCATGGGGATTCTAAATCTCGGATTTCTCATGACTGAGAGACGCATTCACCTACGAAGCCGTCCGGCAGGTTATGCCGGGTCATTGCTGATCGGGGCCACCTTCGCCGCTGGCTGGACGCCCTGCGTGGGCCCGGTCCTCGGCGCCATCCTCCTCTATGCGAGCACGACCGAGACCCTCATGGACGGGATCATCCTGCTGGTGTTCTATTCTGTCGGTCTGGGCTTGCCCTTCTTCGGCGCTGCGATAGGGATCGATCGATTTCTGGTTTTGTTCAAACGAGTTCGTGGGTATCTCGGTGTCGTCCAAGCGATGAGCGGGGCTTTGCTCGTCCTGTTCGGTTTTCTCGTCTATGAGAATTCCTTGGCCGTGCTGACATCCTTCTTCGAGCGCTACGGTATCGGGAGCTACCTCGAAGTCGCTGGTGGATAGCCATTCACAGCAGGCCTGTCCTACTTGATTGTGGACTTCATCAGGCTGTCAGCCTGTGGCGGGGAAAATCCTTGATAGCCGCGGTGTCGCTCGGTGAGTTCGAGCACCGAAAAGGGCTGGCCATCGATCATTTCAGGAGTCGTGAATATTTGGCGTAATGGGCCGCCGCGCGCTCCAACGATCTGACCGGCGAAGACGACGCCTTTGGCCTTCAGTCGAGCAATAGCTTTCTCAATGTCTTCCACTCGAACTGCCACGTGGTGAAACACCTGGTCTCCGAACTTCTTAACCCATGCCGGTATGATACTCGTTTTACCCCGTTCGTCCGGATAGGCTTGATCCACGAACAGGGCGGGATACCCAACCTTCCGATAGACCTTGGCGAACCAATCGTCATACTGCAATGTCTCGCTATAAGCATAACCTAGCCTCGTGTATTCTTCGGCTCGCCGATCGATGTCGAGCGTCCTCAGGGTCAGATGATCTGCCACAGGGTACAAGCCGACGCCAGCATCCCGCATCAATTCCTGCAGCACTCTTGCCGCATGATTGCGAGACACATACGCATCGATCATCCGGCTGATCAGCTCATCGAGTTCAGCCCCTTGGTCCATGGATAACGACTCCTTCCTACGTGTCACTTCCGTTTACGAACCGAATTGGATGCCCTGAGCGAGCGGCAGGTCCGTCCCCCAGTTGATCGTACTTGTCTGGCGGCGCATATAGGCCTTCCAAGCATCGGAGCCGGCTTCCCGTCCCCCACCCGTTTCCTTCTCTCCACCGAATGCCCCGCCGATCTCGGCTCCTGAGGTGCCGATGTTCACGTTGGCAATCCCGCAATCGCTCCCGGCTGCCGACAGAAATCGCTCGCTCCTCCGAATGTCAGAGGTAAAGATTGCAGAGGAGAGGCCCTGGGGCACATCGTTGTGCATCGCGATGGCTTCCTCGATCGTCTTAAACGTCATGATGTACAAGATCGGCGCAAAGGTTTCTCGCTGGACAACAGGCCAATGGTTCTGAGCCTGCACGAGCGTGGGCTCGACGAAATACCCCGGTCCCTTCAAGATATGTCCTCCATACAGGATGCTGCCTCCCTCTTTCGTAACTTCCTCAACGGCGGCACGGAAGCCCTCGACAGCTGCAGCATCGATCAAGGGCCCCATGAGGACGCCCGTCTCCAATGGATTACCGATGCGCACCTGCTTGTAGGCCGAGGCGAGCTTCATGACCACCTCGTCATAGCGAGATACATGGACCAACAGCCGCCTGGTCGTCGTGCAACGCTGACCGGCCGTCCCTACTGCGCCGAAGACAATCGCACGGACAGCCAGATTTAGGTCGGCACTTTCGTCCACGATGATGGCATTGTTGCCGCTGAGTTCCAGCAGCGTTCTGCCTAATCGCAGCCCCACCACCGAGGCGACTTGCCGCCCGACCGGAACAGATCCGGTAAAGGAAATGAGCGGCAACCGCCGGTCATGCACCATCGTCTCGGCGAGTGTGTTCTCCCCGCTGATCAAGAGCGAGAAGATGCCGCGGTGGCCCTGCTGCTCCATTACCTGGTTGCAGATGTGCTGGACCGCCACGGCACAGAGTGGCGCCTTCGGCGAGGGCTTCCACACCACCGTGTCTCCGGCGATCGCGGCGATGAAGGCATTCCAGGCCCAGACCGCCACCGGAAAATTGAACGCGGTGATCACGCCGATCGGTCCCAACGGATGCCATTGCTCATACATGCGATGCTGGGGCCGTTCCGATTGCATCGTCTGGCCATACAACATGCGGGCCTGGCCGACCGCGAAGTCGGCCATATCGATCATCTCCTGGACCTCTCCGTCGCCTTCCGCTTTAATCTTGCCGACTTCGAGAGACACTAGCGACCCGAGCAAATCCTTCTTTTCTCTCAACGCCACCCCGATCTGCCGGACCAACTCCCCGCGCTGGGGCGCAGGCATAAGTCGCCAGCGTTCGTATGATTCGACCGCTTGGCGGACGATGGACTCGTAGTCGTCGGGCGAGCACGGTTGCACCTGGGCAATCACGTCTCCGGTCGCGGGGTTCACCGAGCCGAATGACCGGCCATCATTTCCCCTGGCCCACCATCCTACACCGGTGCTCCCGCCTGCATTCACCGCGCTCAGGCCTAAGCCTTTCAAGATTTCTGATGCCCTATTCATCGGAAGCAGGTTCCAAACCGGTTGGTGAGGAGGTCATGTAATGAAATCGATTCTTGGGTCACGAACCCTTTGTATCGGGTCGGCGCGGCGAGCACGAGATCCACCACGGCGCAGAGACTCGAAGCGGTCGTCACTTGAATGGCCGACCAGAGCTTACCCTTGCTGCATTGCGGATAGATCTTCTTGACATAGTTTTCTTCGAACAGGGCCCCTTCCCTCCTCCCGGCAACAGAAGCATAGATGAGCACCACATCCTGCAACGTTTGAGGAATGGCATGCTCGAGGACTCGTTTGAGCGTCCCGCGATCCTCATTGAGTTTGAGATCCTTCATCAACAAGTGGATCTTTTCGCAATGACCCGGATACCGCAAGGTCTTATA
>AF_2010_repII_A1DRAFT_10000084_pt1 | contig 14968 bp, 26 predicted proteins | sample AmaForreplicIIA1_FD_9195 | JGI IMG/M metagenome (IMG submission 9195)
TTGAGATTTGACTGTCCAAGTCGCCATGACGCGGCAGCTCCATGCAAGAACAAACAATACAGTCCGCTTTATTTTGAACCACGGGTCAATGGGAACTTTGATTAGCATCAAGTGGAATGCAGCGCGACGGCTTGCGGCAGCCTGGATTTGTTTTGCCATTGCGGTGTTTATTTAAGAAGAGAGATACGAAACCCGAGGAGGGCCTCGTCGTGTTGAAAACCCTTGCGAAACTGATATTTGGTGGCGCTGCTCTTGCAGCGGCGACGTTGTTTGGAACTTCGACCAGCCGAGCTTCTGGCGATGCCCCGTGGTGCGCGGTAATTAATATCGGGGTAGGCACTGTGTACTGGGACTGCCAATACCCCACATTTGAGGCGTGCTACCATTTGGGTAACATACTCGCCGGCAATCGTGGCTTTTGTAATTTGAACCCGTGGCCCGGACCATCTCAGATAGTCCCGTACAAACACCGGAAGCGCCACGCGCAATACTGATAAGTGCAAAGGATTGCGGCGAACATCGCCAGCTGCCCGAACTTTTGCGCAAATAAAAAGCCCCGGCAGTCGCCGGGGCTAAGCGTAGGGGCACTGACTGGAGCGCGTGTATGAAGAATAGGCACCGCGTCAGTCAGGTGGTGAACATACTTATCTGCTCACGATGCTTTGGCTGTCAATTACGGATGTTTACGTAGGCACGACGTATCGCGTCCAACGTGGCGAAGCTGCCGGGGTGGATGCGCTAGCTTCCCGGTTTGATCTCTGCGTTCAATGCTTCATAAAACTGCATTTCTTGCAACGCCTTCACCCAACCCAAGCAAACTGATGCTGTGCCAAATATCAGCAAGAGAATAACGGCTATCCAATCGATGACGCCGGACGGGTTGGAAATCCCCTTGGCTAACCAAATTAATGCGCCCAGGATCGAACATCCGCCAACACACATACTGAATACTTTCAGCGAACGTATCCTTTCCAGCTCCCTCAAAGTGGGTTCGGGAATGACGAGCCTGTTCATGCGTATCACAAACCGAAGTACCTCTTCTCCGCTCCTGGCAAACGTAAGAGGTTGCCATCCCAAGCATGTAAAGCGCCAATATAAAAACAGCGAAAGCCTGCCGGGTCGAAGAACGTAACCAGTGAACGTCGGCCTCCAAGGAAGAAGCGCTACCAAATCTTGAATGGTGTAACCAACGACATATGCCAGCACGGTAAGCAGAAACAAAGTGTAAGGTTGGTCTTGAAGTCTGTGTAAGCTTATGTCGAATGCGTNCAAAATGCTCACAACAACAATGCTTCCCCCAAGAATGAAGGCCAGATCGCGGTAGACGAAGTTTCTGAAAAGCGAGACAAGATCAGTCATTGCCGTTACCAATTTGCACTGATCCCCTCGACCTTAATCTCCGCGACCTTGCGCAACAAGGCACGTCTTGGGTCGAGGAATTTCCAACACGCAAATAATTTTTAAAAACGACAAGGGGCGCTACTCCTGAACCCGTCGATAAACCCAGCGTGGTCCCAAACCGCTGGTGATGCCCAAAGTCCATTTCCGTTCTACGTCTTGGAGCCACACCACTCGCCATCGTCCTGCTCGGTTGTAGACGATAACCGGACGCCAGGCGAACCAGCGATGCCAGTACATGTTTGATGGTTGGACGCTCGTCGGCATCTCTTAACAACGCGCGTGCGTCGAAATGGTTGTTAGCTTTCAAGGTAGCGGTTTGGTACTGAACACGATTGAACTATCGTCAAGAATTAGATACGGCCGTCCTTCGAGAAACTCATCGTAGTTCGGAATTATCAGCCCACTTCCTGATGACGCCGCGAACCCCACGAAGCTGCTACTGATGCGACCAATCAAATCCGGTCTGCCAAAGTGAAGTGTAACGAATGTGCGAAAGAGTTCATATTTTTGTGGCCGCAGGCCAATAGTTACGCCAAGAGTATCTTCTTCCTTATACTTACTGACTATGGTTGCATCGGCTGTGCCATTGGTTTGAGCGGCCGAAAGCTCTTCCTCCAATTGCTGCGCTGCCGATTGTTTATCGAAGTTCGACGCGATGTGGGAAGTAACGAGGTCGCATTCTGAAATAGGCTCGACGGTCAGGTTAGCATCGTAATGCCTCATAAATTCTGCCTCGCAGGGCCCATGCCATTCCCATTGGTTGGAACGTGTTAGTTTTGCGATTAGGTCGCTAAGCTTAAAGGTGAAAACGGCATTCATTTTCGGCACCGCGCGTATCCAAGCTTAAAAGCCTATCCGCGCCAGCAGGGCAAAGCAACGAATTGCAAAGAGCGTGGCTCCTTGGCGTCGAGGAATTTCACACAGAATTTGCTCAGGGATATTGCGAGCGAGCGAGCGATGATTTTTGGGGGGTGCCCCCGGCCTGACTTAGCTCAAAAAGTAATCGCGCACGACGCGAAGCATGATCAAATAAACATCAAACAAACAACAGAACGCATCTAATAAAGTTGCGCTGAACTGTTCGATTTAATTCGGTGAGCTAACGATGCTGTGTTAAAATCGTTGTGCGTCGTAACAAAACTCAAAACAAAAGTGAAAAACAGAAGCCCGCATAAATCGCGGGCTTTGGCTTAACGAAACTTAGGAACGAAACTCATGGCAATAATTGGCTACGCAAGAGTGAGTACGGACGGGCAATCGCTACAGGCCCAGACAGAGGCACTACACTCCGCTGGCTGTGGCAGGGTCTACAGTGAGAAGCAATCGGGTGCATACACTGACAGGCCACAGCTAGCGAAAGCGATTGCTGCGTTGGCTGAAGGCGATTGCTTAGGGGCGTCTATCAGGGGCCACACAAGCGCCGTCGCATCCCAAAGAATAATAGAACTCAACGCTGATAACGGTATTGTTGGAGCAAGGCTGGGCGGATCTGTCATGACAACACGCTCAGCTTCAAGGGCCTCGACATTCGGTCGAGGCCTTTAACTTTTCGGCTTGGGGACTAGCGTGGCTAGCACACCCCACGTCAATGGGTAGGTAAACGTGGAAGCGAGGGCCAGAACACGGATTAGATTTCCGGGAGATGGCCATGAAAGAGAAGTTGATCCTTGGCGCTATCGTGCTCCTGCTAGTGAGCTGGCTCGCGCTAGACGCTGTCGCAGAGATAATCCTCCCTTTGAGGTTCGCTGCTCTGCCCCCGGCCGCGTCATCCACAGGCCCCATGCGAGCCTTGTGCGTCACTCCCTCGTAGCCCCGCTTGCCCTCACTCGCTATTTGCGCTTGAGCGAAAACGCGCGAGCGGTATTCTTTCTCGGTCGGACTGGGTCGTCCCCTCACCCTACGGAACCGACGATGGGGACGAAGGTGAAGATTTCCACCACTTCACCGCCCGTTCGACAACCCGCACGATGCTGTCCAAGAAAACGGCACGTATGGGGGACAAGGCAAAGCCGTCAGGCGTCAGCGACCGCCGACGGCTTTGCTGTTTGAGGGGCCACCGCGCGCCAGAGTTGCGATTACGCAGGTCACGCTTGCGTTCTCAGCATCCCTGAAACTCGCAGCGCAGGTGTTGATAATCGCACAACCGGATTAACGCGGGGGATATGCCATGAATACAGACAGTGCGATGAATGCGGAAGTTTCCTCCATTGCGGCGCTCGGTCGCCTGCTTATCGCTCTAATTTTTATACGCGCTGGCATAAACAAGCTTGGTTCCATGGCGGCTACAGTGGCCACAATGCGGAACCACGGCATCCCCTTTCCAGACATTTTGGTCTGGGGCGCCATAGCCCTCGAACTGGGCGGTGGCCTGATGTTGGTGGCCGGGCTTTATGCCCGATGGGTAGCTCTCGCACTTTTCTTTTACACGTTTTCGCTTGCGCTGATTTTCCATGCCTATTGGACCGTAAGTGACCCTGCGGCAGCGCGCACTGACGCTTCGTCCTTCTTCGGACACCTCTCCATGATGGGCGGCATGCTCATCGTCGTGGCATTCGGTCCAGGCGCCTACAGTGTCGATGCACTGATGAGCCGACCCTCGGCAGGTTTGGTCGCTGCGAAACGTCTGAGACCTTTCTAGATAAGATGGGATTGGATGTGAGAACCAGGCCACCAGAAGTTTGGTGGCCTTCTTTTGAGACGATGCCCTCCCCTCGTCGCTTCCCACCACCCTGGTCAGTCGAAGTGCGCCCTGCCCCCTTATTGCCATGTACATCGTCTTTAAGAAGAAGCCACTCGGGGGAGGGGCGATATAGCGTGAGCAAAGAAATTAAAGACTTGGGTTGCAGTGATTAGTCTGACATTGCTGGCCAGCGCGGCCTGGGCAGATCCGCAATCTGAGATCTCGGTCTATCGCAAAAGCTACGGCCTCTCAGCAGTAACAGAAGATGCAAAACTCACCGAACTCGCCCGCCAGCAGGCAAATGCGACGGCAGAGAGGCGTTCGATGGATCACAATGTGTATGCATCCTTTAGCTCTCGCATAAAGCCGTACGGCTCAGCATCGGCTGCCGAAAACATCGCGATGGGGACCAAGACTTTCGATGAGACGCTCGCGATATGGAAATCCTCGTCTGGTCATAATGCGAATTTGTTGAAGCCCAACGTCACACGAATGGGCCTAGCTTCTGCATCACGGGATGGAACCACCTACTGGGCATTGATTTTGGCTGCGCAACCCAAACCCCCGCAGAGCAACGTTCGTGTGCTTTCTATTTTCCCACCCATCATATTGTTCAGAGTGGGCACGCCTTAAACGCAAAAGCTCGCCTACGTCTATTTCGAGAACCTGGGCCGCGATCAGCGGCGAAGTTGCTGACGAAGGATGAGGCGCGACGGATTACGGCGAACATTGCTAAGCTCCCGACTTGCTACGCAAGGATTGAGCCGTACTGTGGATTGCCGGTGTCGGCCGTGGAGCGAATGTGGTCAATTACTGGCAGCAGAACATCGGCTCAAAGGAGACAGCAATGCCCACGAGGAGATTTGAGCGGGCGCAGCTTTTGATAGTTGGATGCATAATTATGTTTGCTGCCTACGTCTTGATCGAACATGCACAAGCGCAGCCGGGGTATGTGCCTCCTCCCACGCCACTGCCGCCGCCGGTTTTCAATCCATCCAGTCCCAATGTCGTGCCTCAACCGAGCTACAGACCCCTAACACCCTCAACACCAAGCACCGTTCCAAGTGATGAAGTTACGTCGCCTACCGTTCCAAGACGTGAGGTTACGTCGCCTGCGGATGAAGGGCTCCCACGTAGAGCCGCTCGCTCACACCGGAGGGCATCGGTCTACGGGGCGGGACCGGTCTATCGGGCCGGTCCTATAGTTACTGGTCCGCCGCCAGTCGCGTATTCCTATGTTGGTTACGGCTATCCGTGCGCCTGGCAACGCTCGTGGGACGGATATTGGTTTCGAACGTCGCCCTGTTCCTGGTGAGGCGCGAAGGATTGCGGCGAACATTACTAAGCTGCCGGAGCCGTTGCGTAAATAATCCGATGTAATGCTGCGGAACACCATGCGGCACGATTGAGTTCTCCTGAGATACTTCTCGGAAACTGGCGGAGAACAACAGCCATGCCGAGGTTGCTACTTCTAACTGGCGTTATTTTGCCAATGGCAAACTACGCCTTCGCTCAAAACTCCCCAGACCCAACCCCAATGCAATGCCAGCTAATAAGATCGGCCGTGGCTCAATATGGGTTCGCCGCCGCCAGGCAGCACGCCTTAGAGACCTACGGACCTGAAGCTGTAAAGACGGGCGACAAATGTTTCACGAAACAGGAAGGGCGAGACACTAGCTCGTATGCGCCGGCAGAAACGGAGCCGCCGGGCAAACAACAGCAGCAATCGAAATAGGTGAGTATCGCGGACATCGACGTATCAATGCAGGCGAAGCTGCCGAAGTTGGTGCGGAAGGAATGAGGCGTTGCTGTTGCTGTTGCTGGCGCAGTCACGAACTACTGCCTAAAGACTTCAAACACCAGCATAAGCGAGCCGAGGGAGATGATAACGCAGACTAACATTATCGTGATTTCGGTCTGCGGATCAGCTTGCGCCTCTCGTTTTCGTCTGGATATCGCGTCTAAATCCGTCGGCATGATCAGTCGCCTCTTAGGGTGAGTGGGTCACTCTTCGCCGGGATCTGCAAAAACAAGAAAAGCCGTCGAAGTTTCTCGACGGCTCTCTCGTTTGCTTCTTGATCGAACTGAAACCCGTCCTTTAGTGCTTCACCAAGTAGCGCCAGGCGATGCTACTTAATCCCCCTCAATGTCGCGAGCCATTTCATTATAACCAACACTGCCGCCACCCGTCAGTGTGGGGTCATCATCTGGAGCGGGGCCATTCGGGCGTGGATTGACCACCATGTTGTAAATGTTGCCTCGCTGGCTCGGATCTGGAGTGATCACCATGTTGTAAACAGCTCGGCCGCTCGGACCAACGGGACCGACGTCACGTACTTGCAGCGACGCATGACGATGATGATGAGGCTCCTGCGCAAGTGCGGGGCTCTCGAACATAGTGAGGATGCCAAGAGCAGATAACGCTAGCTTCGTGTTGAGTGATCTCATGTTGCACTCCATTTCACTGTCGCCCGCCCCAATAACCCCAATGACCTAGGTAAAATTCCGCAATGCACAACGAAAGAAATCGTTACCAGTTGTCATGATATTGTTAATTAACTCCATAGGTTAATCTAACTTCACGGATGGTTTAGTTCTGTCCATATTGCGGTGCAAAAAGTTCAAAACCAAGGCGGAAGAATTCCATCGTCGTTGGAACAGATTGGTGCTAGGCCGCTCGCGGCTGCTGGTTTTATTCGCGTCACGTTCTATCGAGCGTGCATAGAGGTCTGCGCAGTAGCATTGCAGGCATCAGGGGATTGCAGAGGTTTCGTCCCGAATGCGCACGCGATGAGGCGCGTACGTCTCGCGGCCAACGTGACGAGGCTGACGGAGCTAGTGCGCAGCGCTGAGAATTAGAAGTCGCTGCTCTTTATAACGGGCCATTCCTCAGCTTTCGTTCTCTGCTTTGCCTTCTGCAATGCCGCCTCCCATTGCTCGCGGGTGTAGTTCTTCGCGCGCCCCTCCGCGAACACAGTATCCGCGACCTTGAACGGGCCATGCGTTGCGCAATCGAACCCGGTTGCGTCCCCGGTACGATCAAGCTCTTGCACTGCGGGGGACTTGCAGATTGGGCAAAGGAGAGGCCTGGGCAACGCTCTGCGACCTTTAGCAACCCTTCACCGTGTTGAGAGGGTATCTAAACCGATAGCCTGAGTACAAGGCACGTCTCGGCTCGCGGTTTTCTGAAATAAATTTGCTGAGGATTATCCCCTCGCGCGTCGAAGCGAAGTTTTGGCCTCCCCACCACGGCCCTGCGATCAAACAAACAAAGCTCGTGGCGCACATCAAACAAACAAAGCAGCGCTGCACGATTTAAAGTTCGTTGGTTTGTTTGTTCGTGATAAACTAAGCGAGCCTGCGAACTGATTGCGCCCAAGTCCGCAGGCTCTAACCCCAGGCACGGAGATCACTACATGCCCAGAGCTAAATCATTATTCCCTATCGGCACATCAGCGGTAAAGGTGCTAGCGCGGCTAGCTGCAAGGAACGCTGTTAAGCAGCAGCTACAGGCGCAAGGCGTTCGCGTCAGCCATGTTCCGTATGCGCAGATCATCCAGCGAGCTAACGACTATCTGGCCGCGCACCCGGAGCTTTATGCACAAGCACTCGAACGTGCACAGCACCTCGGCATGATCGAACACGACCCGATGACGATGGAGGCTTTGCTGTTTGAGCGGCCACCGCGGCGCTAGCATCGCACAAAGCGCTGATGCCGTACCTGCCGATGTGGATGAGGGTCACATCGCACTCCCAGGACTAATGCTTTGCTGTGGCCGCATCGTCGTTCCCGACGGTGCACATGCTCACCTGGGGGTCGCTAATGGCGACCCCTCTTTTTTACTCACAGGCACGGCGTGATCATAAATCCAAAACTAGCCTGTAGGTTCCATCGCGCGCGTTTACCAATTCCGCTAACCCCACGGTCATCAATTCGACCATAGCCTCGACCTCGCAACTGGTGAGGGCGTCAGTTGTAAGGCAGAAGCCCGGCCCCGCCCCCAGCGTTCTCGCTGGGGCTTCTGCTCCTTCATGGAGATGATGGGGTGTCTCATGGATACTGGGATCATGACGTACAATCTGCCCCGCGAGTTCTGTGTCCTCCAAATCAATGGACGAGTTACTTCGCCGCATCGACGGTATCAGGATGCACTGAGAGCAGGCTTGCTACTCAAGCATCAGTTTCCGCATGGCGATATCAAAGTGTGTGAGGTAGTGTGCGAGATAAAACTGAAATGAAAACGTAACGCGGGGAACTCCGCGTCGCTCCCTCGTAGCACCGCTTGCCCTCACTCGCTTGGCGCAGTGGGAGTGCTGGTTTCTTCAGCAGGCATCGTCAGCCGGGAATGGGCAGCGATCCAATCGACGGCATCTTTTTCGGAGGCGAATTTTCCAAAGTGGTGCACGGCACCATTCGGCCATACTATCCGCACGCGCCAAATCTTGCCTTCGCGCACCGGCAATAAAACCGTACACCGCGTCCCCATCAAACCAAGTATGCTCCCTTAAATGAGACTGACAAGCCTTTTGGTCAGGCGCGGCCCATGCCCTCCTCCCCTCGTCGCTTCCCACCACCATGGACCGCCACGCTTGGTCCCGGGCGCCGCCGGGATTAAGCTTCGCAGTAATAAGACGTGCTAAGAGGGAGCAGCCTAGGGGGATCGTTTTGGCTAGGCTTATTTGCGTACGTTGTAAGAAAGATGTGAAGAGTGTCCTGCGCTGTCGCGCTTGCGGGGCATTGTGTCCAACCTCACGGATCGGATCGGCATTGCTAAGCCCGGGCGCTTTTGCGTTTTACGGTCTTATTTTGGTAGTGGTCGCGATACTTTGGTTTGCCTGAGGCGATACGATATATGCCCTCCCCTCGTCGCGTCCCACCTCGTGGTTTGATTTTCACCTGTGACATCGGTAACAGCACTTTCTGACAACAATCGTTATTCAGGATGCTGTTGTTGAGATTTGGTGCAGCTGGGAGGACTGTTCTCATGGCGCTCACAAACAGAAATGCCATTTACGTCGCCGAGGCTGACGAAGAACTTCTCACCTCTGAGGTTTCCGATGACGCACTGGAGCGCGCTGCCCCCATTATTGGCGGAGTAGCCTCCGTAGCAACGCTGAATTTTGGGACTTTCATCGTCGGCAATTGCGGCTGCCCCGTCTAGAAAACACGCGAAAGCTGGATAGATCACGCGAGCGGACACGCGCTCGCGTACATCTATTATGAGAGTGAGCCTGGGCGACGATCAGCCGCGAAATCTCAGTGAGGGCAATTTTTTGCTGCACAATTCTGTTTATAACACGCCCAAGGCTTGCCCCCTATTCCGCATTGACCTGGAGGGCAATAAACGACTGTCCCCCGGTTAGGGCAACTTGTTTGAGCGTCGGCGCTGCCAACTAGAACAAGTGTGAACGATGCGATAACTGCACCTCCTTGGCCGACGGCGTTGCCTTCGAAGCTATCGCCGCCGGAGGTATTAGCTGCGGCAGTTATCTATATTGGGCTAACAGCGTGGCTATGGTTGCGCTGGCGCAAACTGCGATCCGTCAAAGAGGCGCGATGGATTGCCGTGAACATCGCCAAGCTGCCGGAGCTATCGCGTAAACCTGCCTACTTGAGGCATTGCCTCAGGCGCGGCATCAATCAGTACTCAACGGCTCTGCCGATATTGTGCCTCTTGCATCTGAGGGAAGTCTGGCTACAGCCTTTTGCAGACGACGAGCTTCGTCATCCATGCCGATCCAGCGCAGTTTACTGATTAATTTCGCCACGTCCTGAGGCAGTTGATGTGCGGGAATGACTTCTGTGCTCGGCACCTGTTTCATTATCGCTCTCACAACGCTGACGCATACTTGGTTTGTTGCATACTCAAACTGTGCCGACATTGATTAATTTTCGATCAACAGAAGACGTTCATCTGAAATAATGCGGCATCGCACACCTCACCCGCGATGAGGCGCGCAGGATCACTACGAACTTTGCGAGGTTGCCGGAGCTGCTGCGGGCGCAGCCGCATTGGCGCTAGCGCGGTGGTTAGGCAGCCCGCTCGTTTTCTTCAACTGTTAAATCAGGTTGGATTTTCGGTGCGGAGAAATAGACCGTACGTTCAAACTGGTATCCGCACGCCTCGCAGGACCACACGTTCCGAATACAGAACTCTGACCGATGCTCAGACCATTCTGGTGCAACGATAGCACCACCGCACTGCGCACACTCGATGATTGGCTGGCTACGCATGGGGACCTCTTACTGTCCCCCACCCATGATGCGACATTGTCTTAAAACCAAAGCCAGATTAAGGCGAAGCTGCCGGAGTTGGTGCGCAATTTGCGCGGCGCGTTACTACATCTCGCGCAATTAGGATTTCGCAGCGACCACACCAGCAGGCGTGAGCGAAACCCAGCTGGCGCTGTCGCCCAGTTCGGCGTCCTCGAACCAGCCCTGGTCAGCGGCATAGTCCAAAGCTGAATCGAATTCGTCCCCCTCCAGACCTATTTGCGCAGCCACGTCCATAATCCGGTCATCGGGTATCGGCTCATCCAAATTTGCCTCTCTGGACGCTAGAGCCTTAAAGAGTAGCTTGGCGTTAGCGAGTGCATTCTGGCTGGTCATTTGCTCATCGTAACTCATCAGTCGCCCTCCCTATCGGGATTGCTGACGGCTCAACAATAAAAAACTCGCTCATCGGTTCTTTGATTGAGTCAAATAGGAGGGTTCGTTTGACCACCCACCACTTCCCCCCGCCGTGGTCGGTTGAGGAACAGACTGTTCAAAAATTCTGGTTACTTTGTGGCCGCAATCCTCGCATTCGAATGTGCGCTGATCGCACTCCGACTCGTCCGACATAATCCTCGCAAGCCACACCAACGAACCGCACTTTGGACACGGCAGCAGCTTTGACGCAACGATCTTGGACAAGGGCATAGAGACTTCCTTATCCCGACCCTTACGCACTTTATCCTAACGTTGGGTATGGGTCGAGGAATTTTCACACAGAATTTGCGCAGGGATATTGCGAGCGAGCGAGCGATGAATTTTGGCCCCCCGCCCTCGATCAAAGCCAAAATGCAAGGATGGTCGCGGCTCGATGCAGCGCTCAAACAAACAACGCTTTGAAATGATTGGCGATCAAACGAACAATCGTGAGAAAACAAACAAAGATTGCAGAGCTCGTGCGAATTAATGTGATAATTAGTTTGTGATCTGATAAACTGCGCGTGCTGAACAAACAGCGGCCAGCCAAGACGCTGCCACGCCCTGGCTGACCCTCACCACAACGACAAAGCGGGGGCTCTCGTCATGGCTACGCAAAGTCTATCACCAAATCGGATTGCCCAAAAGCTGCGCGAGCATCGCCATGCCGTGATCGTGCTGGCACATCAATCAGCGAGGAAAGCGATTAAGGCTCAGCTTAGGGCCGAAGGGCTAAAGCTCAGTCAATTCTCAGCCAAGGACATCAGCATCCGGGCTGAGGCTTGGTTCGACGTTCATCGCCAGGAGCTAATAGCTGAGGCTGAAAACGCGATAGCGACTTGGCCAGGGTTCGAGCGATGGCGCTTACCGCCGGGGCACGAGATGTTCGTAAAGATACCAGAAACCGAACACTCGTCGAGCGCAATCAAAGGACAATTCAGCAATGACTGAGGCTGCGCCAACCACAACAAACCGAACACTGCCACGACGCCAGCCCAACGCTGCCTATCGGCAACGGGAGTATCTGACCAAAGTGAAGTAGAACGGTTGATCGGAGCGGCGCGCAAACGCGGTCGCAATGGCTCACGCGATGCTGCTGCGATCCTGCTAGCGTATCGTCATGGCTTGCGTGCGCAAGAACTATGTCAGTTGCGTTGGTCCCAAGTCGATCTGCGCAACGGTCGCCTGCACGTCAATCGAACCAAGGGTGGGATCGAAAGCGTGCATCCATTGCACGGTCCTGAGCTAAGAGCGTTGCGCCCATTGCAAGGTACTAGTCCGTACGTGTTCGTGACCGAAGCCGGATCACCAGTGACCACTGCTTGGTTCTTGCGGATGGTTCAGCGAACAGGCAAAGCTTCCCTTCCCCGTTCATCCGCACATGCTGCGTCATTCGACCGGATACAAGCTTGCCAACGACGGCCATGATACGAGGTCGCTGGCGCACTATCTCGGTCATCGCAATCTGCAATCAACAGCAAGATACACTGCGTTAGCGCCGGATCGCTTCGCGCGTTTCTGGCAGGATTAGAAAGATGTTCTGAAAATGTTCGCCAATTGCATTGTGATCAAAGCGCAACAATCCACAACAATCGACCAAAAACTACTTCGCACCCCATTGCCAGTCACAACTGAACTGAGATTATGACGGCCCCAACCTCGGGGGGTGTCTGGGGGATGGGGACCAAGACTGGGGCCGGGTTCTCGCGGACGAGGACCGGCCCCGATTTTATTATGATCTCGATACAACGACAGAGAGATTATTGGTTTAGCCAAAGGAGCTTGTGGGTAACCCACAAGGTTGCACCGCAACCTAGAAACGTAAGCGATTGTTCGTTACAGCCGAAAGTCTCTTGTGCAATGCGCAAGCTTATCAACGAAAATCTGTGAGTTCGCCCCTAAGCGTTAGAGTTTTCGGGGAGTTTTGGCGAAGGTAGCACGGCCTTAGCTTTCTTCACGAACGACTTGGCCCTCGATCAATTTTGGAGATCTTGCGGCGCGGTCCAGACGTTCTGCTAAGGTGGTGTTGGTCAAATAGCCCACGCCAACAGCCGAGAGCTTGGGCATATAGAACGGCATCCGCTGCTGCATTGGTGTCAGCTTAACTTCTCTAACGCCTCTTCAAGTTCTTTGCGGTAGGTCCACACGGTCTTGTTGCTTACACCAACAAGCGCTGCGATCTTGCGATCATTGTCATTGGGCCGTTCGCGGATTAGGCGAAGCACGAGCTTGCGCTTTTGCTCGCCATCCAAATGTCGCCGCGCAAGGTTCTTAGCGAACACAAACTCGAAAGGGTCCTTCCCTGGCGGGAGTTCAGTGAAGTCTTTTGCAGAGAGGCGATAGCGGCAAGCCTTACATGCGCGGTAGCGATTGCAGCCCGCGAGGATTTTGCCTTGGTGCAAGACTATTTGTTGGAGCAGGCTGTTGCGCCTGATGCTGTCAACAAGGCTAGTCCGAGGGCTCAAGACATTAGGGCCGCGCCAGGGTCACGAAAGCGCGGCGGCCGGCTGCGGAAACACCCAACTGCCACTTCCCGCAGATCACATGCGGGGCAATCGAATACGCGAAACGCACATTCTGCCTAATCCGTCACCCGACCTGTGTAATAAAGCCAGCCGTGGACGGTTGCTCATTCGTCGCCGCCAACGGCATGGAAATCCAGAAGGTCCGTTCTTTCCTTTTGCAAATAGGTGAAAAAGACCACGCCGCCCCTCTTGGCGGCATCGTCAGGGTGATCCTTAGCCCACTTGTCATATTCCCTAAGTAGCGTCCGTCTTGCCTCTTCCCTCACCATGTCCGGCCCCGCCCTCAAGAATCAGATCCCAAAGGGTACGCCTAAAAACCACCCGCGCCAAAACACACCTAGTTGCCCAGCACGTGACGCCGATGTTCTTCCCGCATTTCGTCGGCGATTTTTGTACGATTGCTGTTATTCCAGACACCACTGATTGAGGCTCTCGATTATTAAAGCAACTTCCCGACCATCTGGCGAACGCCGGTCGAGATGCGCAAGGCCATTCATCAGCGCGACGAATTCGGGGCCGAGTTGTTTCTGCAATTGATCTATCTTCTCAGACAACATCTTGGTCTTTTTTGTATCTTTCACCTGATCGGCTCGCACAAGCTGACGCGCGAAATCGAGAATCTGGCAATAGGTCTGCGTTTTTACCTTGTCATTGGCGATGGTGCCGACGACGTTTCGTGCATCGGCCTTTAACTTGGCGACGTTCTGTTGTTGACGTTGCGCATAGAGCGGCGCTGTCGAAATCAGGCAAATCGCAACGATCAGGAGCCCGTTCGAATGGCGCGTCCGCATTAGCAAGCTTTACGGCGTGGGGCCGGTGATTATTCGTCTTGAGTCGGTCGCCAGGTTGTCACGTTGAGCCATTACAGTAGACGCATAGGGTGGCGATCCATGGCTCCCGCTGCTCGACCTAATGGCCTCGGAAAACGGGGCCATTCTTTTAATCCGCTAAGTTAAATGGACTAATGTTTTTTCGTCGAGTCTGATCTACTCTTCTGACCCCTTCTTTCCAGCAGCCCAAATAACGATCCTCACTCTAATGTTAGATTCGCAATCCACATTGTTTGAATGTCCTAACTGCGCGGCAAAGTACAAAGTCGTTCGGGTTGAGGCGCCTGAGGGACCGACTACAGATCGCGAAATAATATGCGTTTCCTGCGGAGGCCCGCTGCATGGCCGCGAGGGCCCGTTCCTTCTCAAATATTTCCTGGTCGAGCGTCGGCGCGATGGTAAACGCTGAACTTGTTTGCACTAAACGCAATCAATGAAATAGCAAAGCAAGCACAGCACGGAGCTTTGCTGTCCAAGACCTACTACTGTTCGCTACCTTGGCTGGACTAATACGGATAACCGAGCCGAAAGGCGTTAGGGTGGCGGAGTTATCTTCCATTCGAACAAGCATGACACTGACTTTCTTTGTACCCAATTCCTGACTCACACGTACGATTCAGCCGACGCCTAATCTTCTTTTCAAAAGATGGCACTGATGTTTAAAGAAAGAGGCCGTATAGTGGCACGGCCACTCGCGTTGATGCTCGCTCGTGGCAATCCTGATGATGCCATTACATTCAACTGATGGCCCGCCGCTTCCCGCCGCATTGGATCAAAGTCAAAATCCGAAAGCGCCAGCGGTGAAGCGGGAAGCCGAGGAGGATTGGGGGCGATCCTAACT
>AF_2010_repII_A1DRAFT_10000085_pt1 | contig 14934 bp, 11 predicted proteins | sample AmaForreplicIIA1_FD_9195 | JGI IMG/M metagenome (IMG submission 9195)
ATCCAACATTACGCGCTCGGCATGGCGCTCGGCGCAGTGGTGTTCTTGACCATCTTGCTGATCATCTGAGGTCCGATGCAATCCGCTGGGTTCCCTTGGCTCTCAACACTGATCGTGCTCCCCTTGGCAGGAGCCGTGGCATTGGTGTTCGTGAAAGGCTCGCTGGTCCGCTGGGTCGCACTCGGCATAACGATCGCCAATCTCATGGTCGCGCTGCCGCTCTGGTGGCTCTTCGACCCGGGTTCAGGCCAGATGCAATTCGTTGAACATGTGAGCTGGATCACCTCTCCTCCGATTCACTATAGCCTGGGACTCGACGGCATCAGCCTCCCGTTGGTCTTAATGACGGCAGGGCTCCTGCCACTCTGCGTGCTTACATCCTGGCAGGCTGTCACGACAAGAATCCGTAGCTTCATGATCACGCTGCTGATCATGGAAGCGGCCATGCTCGGGGTGTTTATGGCCTTGGACTTCCTCCTCTTCTATGTGTTCTGGGAAGCAATGCTGATCCCGATGTACCTACTGATCGGGGTGTGGGGAGGCCCAAACCGACTTTATGCTGCAATCAAGTTCTTCTTGTATACCCTGACCGGCAGCATCTTGCTCCTCGTCGCGATCCTCGTGCTTTTTTTCTATGGGGGCCACACCTTCGACATCCTGGCCTTGACCCAAGTATCGTACCCAACGTCCCTCCAGATGTGGCTTTTCATGGCAATGTTTGCCGCCTTCGCCGTGAAAGTTCCAATGTTTCCGTTCCACACCTGGCTACCCGATGCGCATGTTGAGGCACCAACCGCCGGGAGCGTGTTGCTCGCCAGCGTCTTGTTGAAGATGGGCACCTATGGATTCATCCGTTTCAGTCTGCCGATGTTGCCGGACGCCAGCCGGGCATTCACGCCCATGATGATTACGCTGTCGATCGTCGCCATCATCTATGGCGCCTACATGGCGTTGGCCCAGGTTGATCTCAAGAAGCTGATCGCTTACTCAAGCGTCAGCCACATGGGATTTGTGACGCTCGGCCTTTTCGTGTCGAACCTCCAGGGCATCGAGGGCGCTGTGCTCCAAATGGTCAACCACGGCATTACGACGGGAGCATTGTTCTTGTGCGTCGGCGTGATCTACGAGCGCACCCATAGCCGGTTGATCGCCGATAATGTGGGACTCACCAAACCCATGCCGCAGTACGCCACGTTTTTGGTCATCTTCGCGCTGTCATCGCTTGGCTTGCCGGGTACCAACAGCTTTGTCGGAGAATTCCTCGTGCTGGCAGGGACGTTTCTTTGGAGCAAGGGCGCCACAGCACTGGCGTCGCTCGGCGTCATTCTCGCAGCGACCTATCTGCTCTGGATGGTCCAACGGATCGCATTCGGCGTGCCCTCTCCTCACCATCTGCCGGAACTCAAAGACTTGAACCAACGCGAACTGGCCACCTTACTCCCGCTGGCGGTGCTGGTCTTCTTGATCGGTTTCTTCCCCAATCCCCTCGTCAGTCGGATGCAGACAAGTGTCACGAAGACGATCGATCTGATGTCACGAACACGAGTCGCACCCTCAACGCAACCCTCGGCCGAACATGGACCGGCTGCCCCGGTCATGACAGTCCATCAGCCCCTCACACAGGAAGATGCAAGATGACCTTCTCCGGCGCCGATCTCCTTGCCATTCTGCCCGAGCTGATCATTATTACGGCCGCCTGTCTCGTGCTGGTCTTCGATCCGATCACACCTTTCCCTCGAAAGGATCTGCTGGCATGGCTTTGCCTTGCCGCTCTCGCACTGTGCATCGGATTCACGGGAGGGCAAATCAACATTTTGAATGTTCGTGTCACAGCCTTCAGCGACTTAATCGTCATCGATGCCTATGCCAGGTTCTGGAAACTGTTGCTCTACGTGGTGAGCGGATTGACGATCCTCATGTCGATGCCCTATCTGAAAGCTGAACGGCTAAATCTGGGCGAATACTACGGATTTATCCTCCTCGCACTGTCGGGAATGATGGTGATGGTGTCGGCTGCCGATTTGTTGACGATCTATCTCGGCACAGAGCTCATGTCGCTGTCTCTCTATGTGATGGCAGGACTTAAACGGTCCGAACCTCGATCACTCGAAGCCTCAGCGAAGTATTTTGTCCTGGGCGCCTTCTCGTCGGGCATTCTCTTATACGGGATTTCACTGCTCTTCGGAGTCGCCGGCAGCACGAAGCTGGCCGACATCGCCGCGGCGGTTGGCACGAGAGGGCTGGGCGATCCGATTTTAGTGATGGCCACGATCCTGCTGGCAGTGGGATTTGGGTTCAAGCTTGCGGTGGTTCCCTTTCACATGTGGACACCGGATGTCTACCAGGGCGCGCCCACCTGCGTTACTGCCTTCATGGCCGTCGCCTCCAAGGCCGCCAGCTTCGCGGCCTTCCTGCGTGTCTTCGTGGAGGGGCTGGGGGGGCTGAAGGCCAACTGGTCCATGCTGTTCATGCTGCTGTGCGTGCTCACTCTCGTGCTGGGTAACGTCGTCGCGATCATCCAAACCAATATCAAGCGTATGCTGGCCTATTCCAGCATCGCACACGCGGGCTACGCCTTGGTGGGAGTCGTCGCGACCGGACGAGGGGTCGGCGGATCAGGAAGCACGACCGGCCTTGCCAGTGTCATGCTGTATCTCACCCTCTACGCGTTTATGACCCTGGGTGCCTTCACCGTCGTCAGCATGCTCCGCAAGGGTGGGCTTGAAGGGGAAGAGATCGACGATTTCACAGGACTTGCTAAGCGTCAACCGCTGGCAGCCTTTCTCATGCTGGTGTTCATGGTGTCGTTGGCTGGTATTCCTCCGACAGCCGGATTCATCGGCAAATTCTACGTCTTCATGGCCGCAGTCGAAGCCGACATGACGTGGCTCGCAGTCGTCGCCCTGGTCTTTGCTGCCGTGTCGGCCTACTACTACATGCGCGTGGTCATGGTCATGTATATGCGCGATCCGGAAGTTTCAACCGTCGAATCACCGCACCTCGTCACGTCGCCCGCCCTTTCGATCGTGCTGGCCTGTGCCGTTGCCGGCGTGATCGTGTTCGGAATCTATCCCAATCCCTTGGTCAGCCTTGCCACCCAATCGGTGCTTTCACTGAAGTAAACTCTCACCCCGCTCGCCGAATCCGTGCACGAACCCGTGGCTCGTGCTAGGCTGTGCTTGTGCAACCTTTGCGGTTCCTCATTGACATCACCAAATCGTTTCTCCACAGCGGCTGCGCGAGCCTGGCAGCCTCACTGGCCTTTTTTTCTTTGCTCTCGCTGTTTCCGCTCGTCTTTCTGTTGCTGTACGGGCTGAGTTTTGTGGTGAACCAGGAAGTCATCGGTGAACGCGTCTTGCTCAGTTTCCTCAAGGGATTCCTCCCGTCCTTGGGAGAGCATGTCGCGGAAGAACTGCATCGAGTCGGTTCCTTAGAGACCGTACGTTGGGCTGTGTTTCTGGCCTGTGCCTGGTTTGGTGCCTTGGTGTTCTATGAACTCGAATATGCCTTGAATGTGGTGTTTGAAAGTACCTGGCGCCGGCACCCTCTCATCTCCACCATGATTTCCGTTGCCTTGCTGGGTGCCACGGGTCTGTTGCTGATCGTGTCCTACGTGGCAACCCAAACCGTAAATTTATTGACCACCTATGCTCCTCGCCTCTGGGGGCTGGATCTGATTGCCTTGGCCGCACATGAATTTTTCCTCACCTATACCCTGCCGTTTGCCCTCGCCTTTTTGGCGGTCACTGTGTTGTATCGGTTCGTTCCCCGGCGTCGACCGCAATGGCGAGAAGCCATGATCGGTGCTCTCACATTCAGTCTGCTCTGGGTGTCCGCCAAATTGCTCTTCGTGACCTATGGCACCTATGCCACGATCTACACCCATCTCTACGGATCTCTCCTCGAAGTAGTTCTGTTGCTCTTATGGGTCTATTACTCGTCAGCCCTTTTGCTTATCGGTGCCGGAGTCGCCCATCATCTCCAACAACGGGCAGTTGCGGTTTCGGTCGCGGCTGAGAAGGTTCATCAGCGAGATCACGCTTTGCCATAACACCTGCTGCCATTTTCAGGTTTTCCCCACCTGTCAGCTTCCGGCTTTTTCTGGCAGGGAGATCCCTTCCTGGCTAAAATGGCAGGCGGTACGAAGGGAGCCATTGAACATGGATGAATTCGGCAAGGACATGCTGATGCTCGGCGGGACCCTCGCAGGGTTCATTGCGGCGCTGCTCACGGTACTGGAAAAGCTGATCGACATTAGGAGGCGGATGAACCCGATCAAAGAACGGAAGTCAGCGGCACCGTCTGAACGTGCCACAGCCGAATCCTCCTCTTCGAGCATCGATTTTTTTTCCTCAAAACCACTTCGGGGATCGCCCTATTTGCTGCTGTATGAAACCAGCGTGATCATCGCTGCCGGACTGTTGCTCAATTATGTCGGGCTCACGCTGAGTCGCCATCTGGAGAGTATTCTCTTCCTGGACATGACGGGAACGGCCCTGGTGGCATTTCTCTTGGGCCCCTGGTGGGGGGCCATCACGGCGCTGCTGTCAAATTCGCTTGTGAACTGGCTCCTGTATCCGGAAACCGGCGCCGACGTCGTGATCTTCCCTTGGTCACTCGTCAGCATGATCGGAGCTTTTTACTGGGGATGGATGGCTCGGCAAATCGGCTTTCAAAAGTACCTCAAGACCGGTCGCAGTTCCGTCTGGTCCCATGCCTGGTTTCTGTATGTGTTCGGAGTTGGAGGCGCCCTTGTCATGAGCTTGCCTGGAACCTTTGTGCAAGCGGCCTTGCACGAAGGCTCGACATTTGCCCTGAACCCGGAGGTGGCTGAGACGTTGAGCCTCCGTGTCCTTCAGTGGGAACAGGCCATCCGAGGCTACCTAGAGGCACAGTTTGGTCTGACGCATGGGGAGAGTGTGAGCTGGTGGGTCGTCAACTGGTTTCAAACCTGGGTTCGATATATTCCGGACAAAACTATGAGTGCCGCAATCGCCCTCGTTGTCCTCAAATATGGCTATCCTCTCTTCGAGCGAGAACTGATCCATGGAGGGCCGGACGGACAACGACCGAAGGACGAGCGGATTCTTCCCCTGGTATTGGGACTGATTTTCGCACCGTCGTTCGCGGTGCTCATTAGCACCGAGACCTACGGAGACTCCACGTGGTGGCCCCTGTGGTCTGCTCCCTGGCTCTTGATGCTACTGGGCTATATCAGTTTGCGCTATTGGGGGCCAACGGACACGAGTCTTTACGAAGCACGCCTCCAACGTGCCGAGCGATATTCACGAGCACTCAAACCCGTCGGCAAGGAACCGTCGTACGAATTCTGCCGCCGGCTGACGTTTGTGACGTTGATCGTGAGTCTCTTGTTTGCGCTCTGTCTGCCCATTCTCCTCGTGGACTTCTACAGGGTCACCTTCAAGTTCTTCTGCGTCGTATATGGATTCCTGCTCGTCGTCCATCTCATCCGCGTGGCCATCGCCCAGAATATTTCGATCGCTCGAGCCGACGGGTAAAGCCGGGCTCACGGGCTCCTCTACCCGATGACGAACCTTGACTTCAACGGTCTCTCGCCGGTTCGGATATACTAAGCCATGTTGCTGGCTCGATCATCGTCGCTGTGCATGATCCCTCTGGCTCTTGCGCTGATCTCCCTCGCACCGGCGCAGGGTGAGGTAATCAAGTCTGGCCCGCCGGCCTGCCCCGGTGTGGCACTTACTTTCGATCTCTGCCCGGTCCTGGACGGATCGGGGTATGATCAGGCACTCATTGATTATTTGATCGAGCACAAAATCCCCGCCACCTTCTTCCTGTCCGGCAGATGGATCAGAAAACACGACGACCAGGTTAAAGAGCTCCTCCGGATTCCATTTTTTGAAATCGGCACTCACGGAGAGGTCCACGCTCACTTGCCGATGCACCCGGCTGATGAACAAAGGCAGGAGATTCTTGGACCGGTCCGGTTGCTCAAGGCCAGGTATGGCCATCACGCGACACTGTTCCGCCCTCCCTACGGCGAATTCAACGACGAGACGGTCGAGGCCGTCCAGGCTCTCGGTCTGCAGTTGATACTCTGGAATATTGAATCCGGCGACCCGGACCCCACCCTCTCCGTCGAAAAGATCGATGCGCGACTCAAGCGGTTGGTTCGGCAGGGGGGCGTCATCGTCATGCACGCCAATGGAAAGGGCAAACACACGCGGGAGGTCGTTGAGGACCTTGCCCAGCAGCTCCTACCTCAGCGGGGTCTGACGCCCATGACCGTTACTGATCTCATGAATTGTAAGCAGACGTTGCCATGACCGACCTGTCAATCCGCGCGATGAAACCGGAGGATCGCGCCTCCGTCATTGCGCTGCTCCAAAATTCCGAGCCCTGGACACGGTTAGGGTACCAGGCAGGCGACTGGGACGTGTATTTCACACCGACGCCGCAGGGACGCGACAGTTACGTAGCAGTCCTCGACGGGACAGTTGCGGGCATTGCGGTGGTCCGCCAGAAATTCCTCTTGGGCGACTACTTGGAACTATTTGGAGTGGCGGAGTGGACCAGGGGCAAAGGGCTAGGGAAACGGTTGCTCGAACATATCGAGTCCGTCGTCTTCGCGAGAGCGAAAAATCTGTTTGCCTGTGTGTCAGACTTCAACACACAAGGACGAGCCTTCTACAAGAAGCATGGGTACCAGGAGATCGGTCCCCTGCCGAACCTGCTCATCCCCGGAAGTGCGGAGATTCTGCTGCGCAGGACAATGGGACCGGCACGGAAGAGCTGAACATAGCTATCAGCTGTTGGCATTCAGCTATCAGCTAGTGGGTCGAATGTTGCCTGCTGATGGTTGACACCTGATCGCTTATAATAGGCATCATGAAGGTCAAGAAACTTCTCCACACCCGCATGCGGGTCAGCGACATGGATCAGACGATCCAATTCTACACTGGTGTCCTTGGGCTGGAAGTCATTGAACGCAAGACATCCCCTCGCGGCTCCCACCTCGCGTTTCTGAAGGTCCCCAACAGCGATGAACTGATTGAACTCTGCAGTTTCCCCCCTAGCGGGCCGGTTAAGGTTCAAGAAGACCTCGTCCATCTCGCGTTTCAAGTGGATAATCTCGACGACACCATCGCGCAACTCGATGCGAAGGGAATCAGGATTACCGACGGTCCTACGAAGACCTCATCGGGCAGCCGCTTCATCTTTATCGACGGTCCGGACGGCTATGAGGTCGAGCTGATCGAACGACCGCCGGATGTGAAGATTGTCTGACGAGCCTTCTATCTGCCCCTTTTCCCGCTCCTCCTCTTCATGATACCTTCCACCGCCTGTTTCAGCATTGTTTTACGTGAAGGAGCTTCTGAATGAAAAATGGGTTTTTCCGCGGGCATGGCCTCGGCAACGACTACATCGTGGTCGATCCAAAAGNGCTGACGTTTAAGCTGACACCAAAGAGCATCCAACTNTTGTGTCATCGCAATTGGGGCCTCGGGAGCGATGGTATTCTGGCGCTTGNCCCGACCAGGAAAGCTGACTTTGGGTTGCGCATNTTCAACCCGGATGGGAGTGAAGCGGAGAAATCAGGAAACGGCCTAAGGATCTTCGCTCGGTATCTTCANGCAACAGGTAAGACAAAGAAGCAGCGCTTTACCGTGGATACGAAGGGTGGCCTCGTTACCATCAATCTTCACGTAGATCGTCATGGGGANGCCAGCTCAGTGACAGTTGAAATGGGTCAAGCGACTTTTAAACCAGAGGCCCTCCCCTGCACGCTCGGCGTCGAGGAACTTGTCAGGCAGCCGATCCATGCAGTCGGGCGTTCGCTCGAGTTCACCGGTGTCAGCGTCGGCAACCCCCATTGTGTTGTTTTCAAGGATGCTGGGGAATCCTGGTCGCGCGAGGATCTCTTATTGCTCGGTCCCGCATTGGAGCATCACGCGCTCTTCCCAAAACGCACGAATGTTCAACTCGTGGTTCCGACCGGGCCGAAAGAGATCTCTATCCTAATCTGGGAACGGGGAGCTGGCGAGACGCAGGCCTCCGGGTCCTCCTCCTGCGCAGCAGCCAGCGCTGCCGTGCGATTGGGTCTGGTTCAGAGCCCTGTCACCGTAAAGATGCCTGGTGGCGCATTGAATGTCGAGGTGACCTCGGACTTCAGCCTCACCATGAAGGGGCCGGTGGCAGAAGTGGCTCGCGGAACTCTGAGCCCTTCATTTGTTCGTGGCCTGAAATAACCGGCCTCCATGCCACCTTGCCCGGTTCCACCCTGCCTCGTAAAATGAAGCATGTCTTTAGACGTCCCGACAGACCTGCAATCGAAACTGCGTCATTTACCTGATCAGCCCGGTGTGTACCTCTTCAAGGACGCCACGGGCGAGATCCTCTACATCGGCAAAGCTGCGGCCCTGGCCAATCGTGTACGGTCGTATTTTCTCAAGGGCGCCGACTACTCACCTAAGACGACTCTGCTAGTCAGTCAGATTGCAGACCTCGAAACCATCGTCACTCGGTCTGAACTGGAAGCACTTATCCTCGAAAGCAATCTAATCAAGCGGCATCGTCCCAAACTCAACGTCGTGCTTCGTGACGACAAGCAATACCCCTATCTTCGTTTGCCGATCAAAGAGGATTTTCCCCGTCTCTCGATCGTTCGCCGCGTCCAAAAGGACGGTGCGCTCTATTACGGGCCCTATACCCCGGCAGGTGCATTACGCGAAACGCTGAAAGTCATCAAGAAGGTCTTTCCACTCGCGACCTGCACGATCGAGATCGACGGTAAGGCGGAACGGGCTTGTATCGAGTTTGAGATCAAGCGATGCATGGCACCCTGCACCGGCAATCAATCGAAAGAGGACTACCAGAAAATTGTCACGCAGGTTCGCCAGTTTCTCGAAGGGCGCGACCGTGAACTGCTGGACGACCTGCGTGTCCAGATGGCCGCTACAGCGGAGCGGGAAGAATTCGAGGAAGCTGCGCGATTGCGCGATCGGCTTTTCAACATTGAGCGTACTCTCGAAAAACAACGGATTACACAAACGACCGCGACCGACCAGGACGTGATCGGTATTGCCCGACACGGAGCTGCCGTCGACCTCCAGTTGCTGTTTGTCCGTGGTGGTCTCTTGATTGGACGACAGGACTTCTTCTGGCGCGAGGCAGCTGAGGCCAGCGATGAAGAACTCGTTCGGTCGGCCATCGAGCAGTTCTATAACAAAGACGGGCAGCCGCCAAAAGAATTGTTACTCCCCGTCGATCTCGACGACGCGACGGTGATCGAAGAATGGCTCTCGGACAAACGAGGCGACAAAGTCCGACTGGTGGCACCAGAGCGTGGGGCGAAGCACCAATTGCTCTTGCTCGCGGAGGAAAATGCTGCGGCTGCGGTGACGGATCATCTCAGAGACGAACTGCTCGACCGACAGGCTGTGGATGAACTTCAGCGCCTCTTGAGGCTCCTTAACCCTCCAGAACGCATCGAAGGCTTTGACATTTCCAACACGATGGGGAACCAATCCGTTGCATCGATGGTCGTCTGGGAGCGGGGCCAGATGAAGAAATCGGACTACCGGCGGTTTAAGATCCGGACGGTCACCGGCGCCAATGACTTCGCCAGTATCCAGGAGGTGGTGCTTCGACGCTACCGAGACACCGAAGATCTCGCCCGGCCTGATCTCATACTCATCGACGGGGGGTTGGGACAATTGGCGGCTGCGATGGAAGGGCTGAAGGAGGCAGGACAGCCGAGCATAGCGGTCATCGGCCTTGCGAAAGCCCGTGGCGAAAAAGACGAACGGATTTTTTTGCCCGGCCGAAAAAACCCTATCATGTTGCGCCCGAACTCGCCGGCTACCCATCTCGTGCAACGTATTCGGGACGAAGCCCATCGGTTTGCCCTGACCTTCCATCGAAGGCTGCGAAGTAAGGCCCTCCTCACCTCCCAATTGGATCAAATCATTGGGGTTGGGGAAATTCGTCGCGCCTCGCTGCTGAGACGTTTCAAAACGCTCGAGGGCCTCGCAGCCGCCTCGGACGAGGACCTGCGGGCGACCGGCCTAAACGAGCAGACCATTCAGGACCTTCGCACACAGCTGGCTATCAAGACAGGCCCCCGTTTGTAACTCTCCACCTCCACCCGTCGATCGCTCCGATCGGGTCTAATTGATACGTTTTTCACCCTAGCAATTCAGCAGGGAATGGTTCTATCCTATGCCCGTGTTTTGAGCGGCGTTCCCTGTCGACAGCCTCGCAGAAGAGCCCGAGCGACTGTCGACGCTACTTCGTCTCAAGGAGGGTCTCATGAAACCCCCAAGCGATACATCATTCCAGACATCGGACGACATCGCCTCGTTGCGTCAGCGCATCTCAGAACTGGAGCGGGCACTCGCACAGCAACGACAAACCGATACAGCTTCGAAGGAACGCCAGCTCAATTTTCAAACCCTCTATGAGGACACGCCCGTGATGGCCTTCGCGCTGGCATTGGACGGGACCATCTTATCCGTCAACCGATACGGCGCTGAACAGTTGGGCTATTCCCGCGAGGAATTGATCGGTCACCCGGTCCTGCAAATCTTCGATCCAATCGATCATCACGCAGTCCTCAGGCAATTGGCTGTCTGTGGGCACAGCTCCAGCAGCACCCTGGGCTGGGAGTTACAGAAGGTCCGAAAGGACGGCTCTCGCCTCTGGGTTCGGGAAACGGCACGGACCATCCGAGATGCTGCGGGCTCGCCGACCATCCTCGTCGTCTGCGAAGACATTACCCCACGTAAGACGGCCGAAGAGGAACTGCGCGTCACGGCTCAGAAACTCCGAGCGCTGATTCACGCCTGTCCACTCGCTGTGATGTCGCTGAACAATGAAGGAGAGACAGTGACGCTCTGGAATCCGGCCGCTGAAGCGATGTTTGGCTGGCAGGCAGACGAGACGGTGGGCCGACCGACTCCGTTTCTCGCTATTCCCCAACACAACGAATCGGACCATCTGTGGGAGGAGCTAATCACCAGTGGATCGTTGTCCGGCGCGGAATTCCGCCAGACCCGGAAAGACGGGACCCCGATTGACGTCTCCCTGTGGGCGACCGTGCTCAAGAATGATCGAGGAGCAGTCACCGACACAATCGGCTTCCTTGCCGATATCACTGCCCGCAAGCAAGTAGAGGCCTCATTGCGAGAGAGCGAGCAAGCCATTCGCATGTTGCAGGAGGCGATTTCTCATCCCACGCTCACCTTCGACCAGCGCATCCAAGCTATACTGGAATTGGGCTGCCGTCGATTCAATCTCCCGATCGGGATCATGACACGTGTGCAGGGTAATGAGTTGGTCATCGCTCATGTCTCAGCTCCTACAGGAGCATGCTCAATTGCCGGCACGAGCGTTCGAGTCGGTCAAGCATACTGTGAAGCAACCCTCGCAACAGAGGGACCGATCTGCTTCGGGCAGGCCCTGTCCTCAGAATCGCGAGAGCACCCTGGCTGTGCGAGGTTGGGGGTCGAATGTTACATCGGCGCAAAACTGATCGGGCTCAATTCATTCCATGGAACGATCTGCTTCGTGGCTCCCACTCCGCACCCCTCTCGTCTCACCGATGCAGATAAGGACTTTTTGCTGCTCATAGCGCAGTGGATTGGCCGGGAACTTGACCGCCAGACGTCTGAGCGAGCGCTGAAAGAACAAGAGGGTCTGCTGCGCGCTGTGATCGACACCGCCACTGACGCGATCTTTATGAAGGATACAGAAGGCCGATATCGGCTCATCAACGCAGCTGGCGCAAGAACCATCGGCAAACCGGTGGAAGAGATTATCGGAAAAAGCGACTGGGAATTGTTTTCACCTGAAACGGCGAACCGGCTCATCGAGAATGACAAACAGATACTGGCTGGGCGAGCACAACATCGGTTTGATGCAGTCATCCCGTTCCAGGGAGAACCGCGGATTTTTTCATCCATCAAGACCCCGCACCGAGATCCTCGCGGAAACGTGATCGGGCTCGTCGGTGTCTCCCGCGATATCACCGATCAGAAACAGCTGGAAGAGGAGCGGGACAAGAGCGAGCGGATGTTTGCCTCGTTCATGGATAACCTGCCGGGCCTGGCCTGGATCAAGGATACGAGTGGACGGTATGTCTATCTAAACGGCGCGTTTGAACGAGCCTTTCACATGAAGCTATCGGATTTGCAAGGCAAGACTGACTTCGACGTTTGGCCCGAGGCCGTCGCCAATCAGTTCACCAGCAACGACCGTCATGTCCTCGCGACAAATACCCCGATCTTGGTTGTGGAATCGGCACCACAGGTTGATGGAGTTCATCCCTCGCTTGTCAGCAAATTCCCTATACCGAACGAACACGGATTTCCGATTCTGGTCGGAGGCGTTGCAATTGACATTACCGAACGCAAACAGGCTGAGGAGGCTCTACGGCTGACGCAATTTGCTGTCGATCGAGCTGCTGATCTCGTCTTCTGGATCGATCGCGAAGCCCGATTCACTTATGTCAATGATGCGGCCTGCGAACGACTCGGCTATACGCGTCAGGAGTTACTATCGATGACGGTCGCAAACGTAGATCCAAATTACAATAGGGAATCGTGGCCCCAACATTGGGAGGCACTTCGCCATACAGGGCAGCTTCGCTTCGAGACCGTGCACCAGACGAAATCCGGCGAACGGTACCCCGTAGAGGTCGTCGCCAACTACGCGACTTTCGAAGGCAAAGAGTACAACTTTGCATTCGCCCGCGACATCTCCGAACAGAAACGAGCGGAGGTTGCGTTGCGCGACAGCGAAGCGCGTTGGAAAACGCTGTTCGAGCACGCCGGAGTCGGAATTGCCCAACTCAGCCTGAGCGGACAATTTCTACGCGTCAATGCCCGTCTCTGTCAGACTCTCGGTTACTCATCCAAGACGTTGCGTCAACGCTCATTCCGCGAGATCACGCACCCGGACGATTTGGAACTCAACCAACGGATCATGGACGAATTGCTGACCAGCACGCGCCCTTCCTTTTCGATGGAGAAACGTTATCTCAGAAGTGACGGCGTGTGGCTGTGGGCCAATGTGACCGTCTCGTTGGTTCGCTCGACGGCCGGGGCCCCAGCCTATTTCATCAAGGTGGTGGAAGACATCTCGGAGCGCAAGCAGGCTGAAGAGGCACTCCGACAGAGTGAGGAGCGGCTCAATCGATTCGTAGCTGATGCGCCGGTTGGGTTGGTCATCTTGGACTCACAGAAACGAGTCTTGAGTGCGAACAAGGCCTTTTGTGCTTTGACGGGCTATACGGAAGCGGAGATCATCGGGTGTACCTATGCCCTCTATACACACCCCGACGATCTACTAAAGAATCTGGCCTTAACCGATGAATTTTTCCGCGGAGAACGAACGGGCTACACCTATGAGAAGCGGTACGTCAGGAAGCCCGGGGACATCATCTGGGTAGCCGTCACAACCACCAGTACTGAACTGCCCGGCTATAACGAACCGCTGTTGCTCGCTGTGGTTGAGAATATCACCCAGCGAAGGCAGGCGATGGATGAGCGCGAACGGATCAGCCGGGACCTTCACGACGACGTGCTCCAATCGCTGTACGCCATCGGTATGGGATTGGAAGCAACGAAAGAGCAACTCAAACCGATCTCCCGTTCAGCCGCGAAGCGGCTTGAAGGCTCCGTCGCCCAGCTCAACAGCGTGATTCATGATGTGCGCAGCTTTATCCCTCGCATGCAAACGTCCACTCTGACAGGCGGGAATTTCGAACAGTCTCTTCGATCCCTGGTCGGGTCTTTCATCGCAACCGGCGCAGGAGACATCGTGGTCATGATCGACGCGACAGCTGCAGCTGCGCTGCCGCATGACCAGAGTCGCGACGTCATCAGTATCGCGAAAGAAGCCATTAGCAACAGTCTGAGACATGCGAAGGCTCGTCACTGTATCGTCACCTTCCACCGACGCCAGAACAAGCTGCGATTAGAGATCGCGGACAACGGGGCAGGATTTTCATCGAGGCGGCCCCGCAGGGGCCTGGGACTATCGAACATGCGAACCAGAGCAAAAAAGCTGGGCGGACGTTTGACGATTGATTCAACCGCAGGGCAAGGCACACGCATCGTGCTGGATCTACCTGTGAGGTGAGCATGCGAGCCCCGAAGGAAGGCCCCACGACTATTCTACTGGTCGACGATCACGAAGTCGTCCGCATCGGGTTACGTGCATTGTTGGACGGCGTACCAGGATTCCGGGTCGTAGGCGAAGGGGCCACCAAGCGGGAGGCCATTGCAAGTGCCATCCGACTCAAACCCACCGTCGCGTTGCTGGATATTCGCCTCCCTGACGGCAACGGAATTGACGCCGCCCGCGAGATTCTCTCCGCCTGTCCAACCACGAATGTGGCTTTCCTGACGAGCTACGCCGACGATGACAGCGTCCTAGCTGCCGTCCTGTCAGGCGCCCAAGGATATATCTTGAAGGATATTGGATCTGACAACCTCGTGAAGGCCGTGCGCACGGTGGCGAGTGGGAAACCCCTGTTGGACCCTCGTCTCACCAGCCAGGCCAGAGCCTGGGTCAAAAAACTCTCCAGTCCCGGCCAGACCCCCTTCACTCCATCGCTCTCTCCACAGGAACAGCGCCTCCTGCCGCTGATTGCTGAAGGTCACACCAACAAGGAAATCGCCGAGGCTATGCACCTCAGCGAAAAGACCGTGAAGAATTATCTGGCCAACCTCTTTTCCAAACTTCACATTTCCCGTCGTTCTCAGGCTGCTGCCTTCTATGTGCGAAGATCGACCTCGGACCTCACGCAGAGCGACTAACGCATCGACAGGCATCTCGGAATAATCCAAAAGAGGTCCCGACGGCCTGATCTTGACAAACGCCTCGGTTCCTTTCATCCTGCCGCATTAATTTTTCACCAGCGAGTTGACGTGAGTCTTTTTGCGGCATTTC
>AF_2010_repII_A1DRAFT_10000086_pt1 | contig 14904 bp, 12 predicted proteins | sample AmaForreplicIIA1_FD_9195 | JGI IMG/M metagenome (IMG submission 9195)
GGAGAACATGCTTGGCCGCAACATCCGCCAAAACATTTGGCGAACGGCTGTCATTGTCGCGGATGAAGAGAAATGGATCGAGGGTGAGCTACGTGATTCGACACATGCAGATCTCTCCGTAGTAAAGCTTCGCGCGTTGCCAATCGCACTTCAGCGCCGGACGCTTTTAAAATGGCTGCGTGCTCAAAACATTTCGGACGTTGGATTTGACGCGATCGAGCGCGTTCGTTCGCTCGGCGATCGTGACACTCGAATCGCAAGAGTGAATCTTCCGGAGAATCGACATGCGCGGCGCCGTGCAGGAAGAATTTTTATCGAATAGCTGTAGCCGCGTTTCTGTGAGACGCGACGTCGCGATGTGAAATTGTCAGGGAGCGCTTCGCACCCGCCTTCGCGGGTTCGGCGTGGCAGGCAGCGAAGCGGCTACAACATCTGTCAATGTGTAAGCAAGCTTCGTCATCCCGAGCGGAGCGAGGGACCTCACACAATTAATCGAGGATTTGCGAGATCCTTCGCTTTCGCTCAGGATGACAATTCATGAGCTCTGAGGTCCGCGTTCGCTTCGCCCCCTCGCCTACCGGTTATTTGCACATTGGCGGAGCGCGCACTGCGCTTTTCAACTGGCTCTTCGCGAAACATCACGACGGGAAATTCGTGCTGCGAATTGAAGACACCGATACCAAGCGCAACACCGAGGAAGCGATGACCGCCATCTATCAAGGCTTGGAATGGCTGGGCCTTAATTGGGATGAAGGACCGCATAGCGGCGGCGAATTCGGGCCGTATTTGCAAAGTGAACGAACAGAACTTTACGAGCGCTATTTGAAAAAACTTCAGGACGCTGGTCACGTCTACGAAGATCAGGGAGCCTTACGATTCCATTCGCCGCGCGAGCACGTCATCGTGGACGACGCCGTGTGCGGCAAAATCGATTTCGATCTCAGCAATCCCGCCACACACCCTGACATGACCATCCGGCGACCGGACTGCTCATGGATTTTTCATTTCGTGAATGTCGTCGACGACTTGGAGATGAAAATCTCCCACGTGATCCGGGGCGAAGATCATCTCTCGAATACCCCAAAGCACATCGAGCTGATTCGCGCGTTGGGCGCAACGCCGCCGCACTACGCGCACATTCCTCTCATTCTCAATCGAGATGGGACAAAAATGAGCAAGCGCGACGCAGGCGCACGCGTGGAGTACTACATCCGGCGCGGTTTTCTTCCGGCGGCTGTCCGCAACTATCTCTGCCTCCTCGGTTGGTCGCCCAAGGACAATCGAGAAAAATTAAACATTGACGAGATCATTCAGATTTTCGACTTAAAGAACATCGGCCGCAGCTCGGCCACGTTCGATCCCGACAAACTGCATTGGTTAAACGGCGAATACGCGCGGGAGCTCGGTAACGAAGAATTTTACGAATTAGCTGTCGCGAGCCTGAAGTCGAGCGGGGTGAAGGTGGATAATTATCCGGAAGAATACGTCCGCGCCGCGCTGCAGACGTGCAAAGGAAAGATCAATACGTTCGACGAGTTGCCGGCTTATTGCGGGTTCTACTTCAGAGATGATTTTGATTACGAGCGGCAAGGCGCGGCGAAGCATTTCATTCCTGAAAACAAACCGCGGCTTAAAGCTGTTCGCGATATCTTGAGTTTACTTGAGAAATTCGACGCCGCAGAAATTGAAGCTGCATTAAAAAGCGCCGCGGCAAAGCTCGGTATAAAACTGGGTGCAATCGTTCACCCCACACGCCTCGCGGCAACTGGCAGTAACGTGGGACCGAGCCTGTATCACTTGCTCGAAGTACTCGGGAAAGAGAAAGTCCTGGGGCGAATCAATCGAGCGCTCTCCACTTTCTAATGCGCTGTCATCCCGAGCGAAGCGAGGGACCTCTCACAAAATCGCAAGAGCAAGCGAGCTAATGCCCTGATCCCATCACTCAGCCGAGATCCATCGTCGTCTTCGCGACTCAGGATGACCCGCGACTTATTTTGTCGCCGCCTTTGCCCAGGTGTCGCGAAGCGTCACTGTACGGTTCCACACTTGCTTTTCCGCTGTCGAATCTGGATCGAGCGCGAAATAGCCGAGGCGCTCAAATTGATAGCGTTTTTCCGGGCGCGCATTCGCAAGTGCGGGTTCGCATTTTGCGTTCGCTACTTCGAGCGAATTTGAATTCATGAACGACTTGAAATCGGCTGGCGGCCCTGTCGCGCCGGAGTCTTCAACGGAGGCAGAGTCCGGCTCGGGAACAGTGAAAAGCCGATCATACAAACGGACTTCCGCATCAATTGCGTGTGTCGCGCTTACCCAATGAATGGTCCCTTTGACTTTTCGTCCCGCAGTCGGCCCACCTGATTTGCTGTCCAAATCGACGCTGCATCGCACCTCGGTCACGTTGCCGGCGGCATCTTTTACCACTTCCTCGCACTTGATGATGTAAGCGTATTTCAGCCGTACCTCGCCACCCGGTCGAAGCCGAAAATACTTCGGCGGTGGCGTTTCTATGAAATCGTCGCGCTCGATGTAAAGCTCGCGGCCAAATGGAATTTTGCGGGTGCCAGCATTTGGATCCTCAGGATTATTTATTGCGGCGAGTTCTTCAGTTTTTCCTTCCGGATAATTTGTCAGCACAATCTTAATTGGCCGCAGCACGGCGAGGCGACGTGTTGCATTGCGATTGAATTCATCACGCACCGTGTGGTCAAGAAGCGCCATGTCGGTCATGCTCGGATATTTGGTGATCCCGACGTTGTACGCCAGACTGCGCAAGGCAGTCGGCGTCACACCGCGCCTGCGCAGACCTGAAATGGTCAGCATACGCGGATCGTCCCAACCGTTGACGAGCTTCTCATTCACAAGCTGGATGAGTTTGCGCTTGCTCATCACGGTGTATGTCAGATTGAACCTCGCGAATTCATATTGATGCGGACGGGGCTCCGGAATTTCGAGCGCGTCGAGAATCCAATTGTAAAGCGGCCGGTGCACTTCGAACTCAAGAGTGCAAATCGAGTGTGTGATGCCTTCGATGTAATCGCTGAGCGTATGCGCAAAATCGTACATCGGGTAAATGCACCATTTGTCGCCGGTGCGATGATGCGTCGAATGCCGAATGCGATAAAGCACCGGGTCGCGTAGCCAGACGTTCGCAGCATTGACGTCAATCTTTGCCCGCAACGTGCGCGCGCCATCGGGAAACTCGCCCGCCTTCATTCGTGCAAACAGATCGAGACTTTCATCGACCGAGCGATCGCGAAAGCTGCTGGCCTTTCCAACTCGGCGATATTCGTCCGTTTTCTCGCGAGACATGTCATCGACGTATGCTTTGCCCTTGCGAATGAGTTCCACCGCATGTTCATAAAATCGATCGAAGTAATCCGACGCATAGAACGGCGCGCCACCGAGTCGCTTGTCTGCCCAGCCGTCAATCAACCAATGCACGTCAGCCATGATAGATCTGACGTACTCCGCTTCCTCTTTCGTCGGATTGGTGTCGTCCATGCGAATGTTGCAGATGCCGCCAAACTCGCGCGCAATTCCAAAATTAAGACAGATCGATTTCGCGTGGCCAATGTGCAGATAACCGTTCGGCTCGGGCGGAAAACGGGTGATGATTTGCTTGTATTTCCCAGTGCGCAGATTCTCTGTGATGATGTCGCGGATAAAATCCGCAGGTCTTTCTGTTTCGGCCATCATTGGAGTAGCCGAACCTATCGGCTAAGGCGCAGATCGACAACTTTCGCGAAAGGACAATCTCGTGCAGTTACATCTTAAATATCGCCAAAAGCCTGCGCCGCGGCGCGGCCAACAAAGTAACTTTTTCGAGCAGGATCCGCGAAATTGCATTAAATCGCTTGCAATGGATTATTATGCATCCATTATGCATAATGGGTGCATTAATTAATCGTCGAAAGCGCCAACAGAAAACATTAGCACTGATTCAGGCGCGTCGGATTACAACGCAGCAGAAGCTTCTGCACTTATTGGAACGCGCTGGAATCCTGGCAACCCAATCGAGCGTTTCTCGCGACCTGGACGAATTGGGGATCATAAAATACCGCGGTTTTTATACGTTGCCGCGGGCCACGGACGGAGCCTCGGCGCGTGGTCTTCTGAGTCTGGTGCCAACAGGCGATTGCATGTTGGTCGCGCGGTGTGAACCTGGGCTCGCCTCGCCGGTCGCGGTGGAAATTGATCGTGCCCGATTTTCTGAAATCGCCGGTACCATTGCGGGCGAGGACACAATTTTTGTTGCATTATCTAAGCCGAATCTGCAGCGGACTACGACACGAAAAATCTGGGAGCTATTCGGTTAGGACTGCCGCTCATTTCGTACTTGCCTCCATGCTTATGGTTCAACCTTTGCTTCAGACTTACACTCCTTTCCCATTCGCGCTTGTAGAGGGAAAACGCGATCAGGTCGTCGATACCGCTGGACGCAATTATTTTGATTTCTATGGCGGCCATTGTGTCTGCAGCACTGGTCACGCGCATCCCCACGTGGCAGCAGCGATCACACAGCAGGCTAAGAAGTTGTTGTTCTATAGCACGGCCGCCAACATTCCAGTGCGTCACGAGGCGGCCGAGGCTCTCATTCGTTTCGCCAACGGTAGCGGCGATCCATATGTGGCATCCGTATTCTTTTGCAATACGGGAAGTGAAGCCAACGAAAATGCACTGAAGCTCGCGGTGAAGATCACCGGCCGCTATCGCTTTGCTGCATTCGATGGGGGTTGGCACGGGCGTGGAATACTGCCGCTTTCTGTCACAGACGATCCGAAATTATCCGAGCCATACGCGCCGTTTCTCGTTCCTTGCACGCGCTTTAAGTGGAATGACGACACCCAACTCGACGCGTTCGATTTCACTCAGGTCGCCGCCGTTATTGTGGAACCAATTCAAAGTATGGCCGGCGTTCGGGTCGCAGCCCCGGGTTTCCTGAGGAAGCTGAGAGAAGTGACGGCGGCTGCGGGGGCGCTGCTGATCCTAGATGAAGTTCAGACCGGGATGGGAAGACTTGGTCAGCCGTATGCCGCCGGGAAGCATCGGGTGCGCCCAGATCTGTTGACCACTGCAAAGGGCCTCGCGTCCGGAGTGCCGATGGGAGCGCTTCTGATGACAGCGGAAATTGCCGACAGCCTTAAGCCAGGCGACCTCGGCAGCACTTTCGGCGGGTCACCGTTGGCGTGCGCCGCGTTGCTGGCAACACTGGATGTGATCCAGAAAGAAGGACTGATGGCTCGTGCAGTGAATGTCGAAGCCGAAATTCGAAGATCGTTAACTGGCACCTGTGTAGCTGAAGTCTTAGGCAGCGGTCTTCTTTTGGGATTGCGAGTGCCCAACCGGGCCTCAGCGTTAAAGCAATATTTGGAGCAGAGGAGGATCTTGGTCGGTAGCAGCGCCGATCCAGAGGTCCTGCGGCTGATGCCGCCGTTGAATTTAACTGATGAAGCGATTGCCGCGCTCGCTGACGCCGTCCGCAAGTTTTGACCGAACTCAGATGAAACACGCTACGCGCATATCAGATCTCGGACTCGAAACCGTTAACCAGATCTTGTCCACCGCGAAAGCCTGGAAGGGAAAACCGCATCCAAAGCACTTGCCGGATAAACTGCTCGGTATGCTCTTCTTCAATCCATCCCTGCGCACCCGTGTTTCATTTGAAGCTGTCATGGCGCGCGGCGGCGGCAGCGCCGTGGTGATGGACGCTGGCAACTCAACCTGGAAGTTGGAGCATCGGGTCGGGGCCGTGATGGACGCCGATCGCGGAGAACACTTGAAGGAAGCCGTGCCTGTATTGTGCCGTTACCTCGATGCCCTGGCCGTGCGCACCTTTGCTGATGGTGTGGATGACGACGCGGACCACAACGACGTGGTAATGAAAGCCTTTCACCAAAATGCGACGGTGCCAATCGTGAGCATGGAAAGTGCACGAGAACATCCATGCCAGGGAATGGCGGACCTGCTGACGATCGAAGAGCACTTCGGCTCTCCGAGAGGACTGCCCGTCACCCTGACGTGGGCTCCGCACATCAAATCGCTGCCGAAAGCCGTGCCGAACTCATTCCTTTTAACGGCTGCATCTCTTGGATGTGAACTGCGGGTGGCCCATCCACGAGGTTTCGAATTGCATCCTGACTTAGTTCGCGAAGCTGAAACTTATTCGGCAGCGAGCGGTGGCAGCATCTCATTCTTTCAAGAGCAAGGCCCGGCCCTGGATCAATCGCGTGTTGTTTATGCGAAAGCCTGGGGACCAGCGACTTCGAGCGCGTTGGGGCCGGATATCGTTAGGCAACACGCCGATTGGATGGTCGCGCCAGGTCACATGGAAAGAGCGGCGCGCGATGCGATTTTTCTTCACTGTCTCCCGGTTCGAAGGAACTTAGAGGTTGCCGACGCCGTCCTCGACGGACCCTGGAGCCGGGTCGTCGATGAGGCGGAGAACCGCTTTCATGTGCAGCGCGCTTTGCTGGATTGGCTGCTCAACTAACCATGACGACAAAGTCTCCATTCGATCCCCTAAAAGACGCCGCGAAATATGTGCGCGTGTTTCGCAACAAGCCGTTCGTGGTCAAGATCGGTGGCGATATTCTCGCGGACGGTGCCTTGCGCAAGAGCATTTGCGGACAATTAGCGCTGCTTTCGAGTTTTGGGATTCCGCTTGTTGTCGTCCACGGGGGCGGTCCAGCCGTCGATATGATGTGTCAGCACCTTGGTCTCGCCACGCAGAAAATAGCCGGCCGTCGCGTTACGACTCCAGAAGTTCTGGAAGCAGCAAAGATGGTTTTAAAAGGCGGCGTGCAGATGGAGTTAATCGCCGATCTTCAGGACGCTGGCTTACTTGCCGTAGGGTTATCGGGGCAGGATGCGGGCTTGCTCCGCGCCGGCCGTCGCCCCCCTGTTGCTCTAGATGGCCAGAACGTAGATTTTGGGTGTGTTGGTGACATCGAATTCTCTGAGCCGCGCGTGTTGCGGGTGCTGATCGACGGCGGCTACGTCCCGGTGGTCGCACCTTTCACTGCCGACAGCACGCAACGGATTCTCAACACGAACGCGGACTCAGTCGCTGCAGCTATCGCGGCGGCTCTCAAGGCGGAGAAATTGTTCTTCGTTTTAAAAGAGCCCGGAGTGCTCTCTGATCCTGAAAATCCCCACAGCCTGCTTCCTTTCGTCGACCTGCGAAAAATTAGAGAACTGGAGGCGTCCGGTGCAATCCAAACAGGAATGCGACCGAAAATCGCCGCTGCGGTCTCAGCGCTTGGCGCAGGTGTGACAAGCGTTCACTTCGTTTCTGGAATTCTCCCCGATTCGATCCTGGCAGAGGTTTTCACGAACGAGGGCAGCGGCACGATGTTGGTCGAAAAGGCACCGGCTGAGTTGAGCTTATGAACGCTGTGCAACTCCTCGAGTTTCTCGTTTCGACACCGAGTGTCTCGGGCAACGAAGGCAAGATCGCGATTAACCTCAGTGGAATTCTGTCCGCGGAAGGGTTCAAGATTCAGCGCGAAGGCAACAGCATTTGGTTCACACTAGGTAACGGCGTAAGACCCCACCTTCTCCTACTCAGTCATCTCGATACGGTGCCGCCGTGCGCGGGTTGGAACAGCGACCCGTTCAAGGCTCACATCGAGGATGGCAAGCTGATCGGCCTCGGTGCGAATGACGCCAAGGGCTCCGTCGCTGCAATGATCTTAGCAGCTCGTGAGATTCAACACACAGACGCCGAGGGCTCAATCACTTTCGCATTTGTCGCTGATGAGGAGTGTGGCGGCGAAGGCATTCGCACAATAAAAACAAAGCTTGGCGACATTGATGGCGCTGTCGTGGGTGAACCGACCGGCATGCAAGTTTGTACTGCGCAGCGGGGTCTCCTGATTCTGCGTTGTACAGCGCATGGCAAAGCATCACATGCGGCCCATGCGCATCTGGGCGAGAACGCGATACACAAGGCCGCGCGCGATATTTCCCGCCTGGCTGCAATGGAATTTGAGGCGCATGAAGAGTTAGGTGCAACCCGCGCAGAGGTAACGCAAATCACTGGCGGACTCGCTCGCAATCAGGTACCGGACCGTTGCGAATTTTTTGTCGATCTGCGGACCACCCCTAATCTGGATCATACAACCGTGGCCGACGAAATTGGCGCCACTCTTGAAAGCGAAGTCGCCATTCATTCGCATCGGTACGAACCTGTCGCGACGAATGCTTCCGAAGTCGTCGTGCGCGCCGCGCTCGACGCAGCTGGCGCTTCTGCCGGGATCGGATCGGTGACTACTTCAGATTGGGCATTCCTCAAACGCATTCCCGCAGTTAAGGTCGGCCCAGGCGACACGAACAGAAGCCATCGGCCTAACGAGTATCTACTTTTGTCGGAGCTCAAAGAAGGCGTGGGGTTCTACGGCCGATTCATCCACACCTATTTTCGGATGGCGGCCAGGGAGGTTGTGCATGTCTGACATGCTCTGGGCCAAAGGCCAGCCGTTGGATGAGCAGCTTCACGCGTTCACGGTCGGCAATGATCCAATCATCGATCTGCAATTGCTGCCTTTCGACGCGGAAGGAAGCGCAGCGCACGCGCGGATGCTGAGTGGATGCGGATTGCTGCCTGAAAATGAGGCGAAAGTGCTGGTTGCTGCGCTTCGCCGGCTGAAGGAACGAGCCGAGCGCGGCGAACTTTCGATTACGCGCGAGCAGGAGGACGGTCACACCGCGCTCGAAGTTGCCCTTACCAAAGAGCTCGGCCCGACTGGACGCCGGATCCATCTCGCCCGGTCGCGCAACGACCAGGTGCAAACCGCCTTACGACTTTGGATGCGCGCGCACCTTCTCGACTTGGGCGAAGCCTTGGGAAACTGCGCATCCGCTTTCGTGGGTTTCGGGCGGACACATTCCGCCACGCAGCTTCCGGGTTACACCCACATGCGGCGCGCCATGCCATCAAGCTGGGGAATGTGGGGTGCGGCTTTCGCGGATGGATTACTCGAGGAACTTGACCAACTTCCTGCGCTTTGGTCGCGGATCGATCGATGCCCACTTGGGGCGGCGGCCGGCTTCGGTTCCCCAGTGAAACTCAACCGCGAGCACAGCGCGGAGTTATTAGGATTTTCTCGTGTGCAAGGCAGCCCGATCGACGTCATGAATAGCCGTGGGCGTCATGAGCAAGCGATCGCGGCATGGATCGTGTCTGCCGCGGGCACTTTGGAAAAGGCGCTCTGGGATCTGTTGATCTGGAGTACGGACGAATTCAATTTCGTGCGATTACCTGACAACTTCGCGACCGGCTCCAGTTTGATGCCGCAAAAGCAGAACCCGGATGCGCTCGAACTGGCACGGGGACGTTGCCGCGAATTGCGGGGGTTGGCGGCCATGCTTTCGCATCTCAGCGGGGGATTGCCGTCGAGTTATCACCGCGATCAACAATTGTCGAAAGCTCCTTTTTTGGAAATCGTGACGAAAGGCGAACAGCTTTTCGACGTGGTGACGCGACTTCTGCCCGGCCTGGAAATTAATGAGAAGGCCTGCCTCATCGCGTGCAGCGAGGAAGTTCACTCCGCAAGCGAGGCGTGCCAGTTGGCAGCGAAAGGGATGCCGTTCCGTGATGCTTATGCACAGGTCGCGCAGCAATTGCAGGACGGAAGTTTCAGGCGAGTGGCTGCAACCGCGAGCAAGGCAGTCTCTGAAGCCGCGCAATGTGCTTTGACCGAGATTATGGCCGCGTTGGCCGACAGGAAAAAGTGGATCAGAGATCGTCGTCGCTTCCTCTCGACCACTACCGAACGTCTCTTCGATTGGCCATGAACACCGCGTCTCGCACTCTGCTCGCCTTTTCCGGCGGCTTGGATACTTCGTTTGGCGTTCTCTGGCTGCGCGAACAGGGGCATGAGGTCCATACCGTCACGATCGATACGGGCGGATTCGATCATGCCGAATTGGAGGGCATCGAGAAATTAGCGCGGCGACTTGGTGTAGCCTCCCACACGTCGATCAATGCGCGCGATGAACTGTTTCGCGATTATTTGCGATTTCTTATAGCGGGTAACGTTCTGCGCGGCGGCGTGTATCCACTCTCCGTCAGTGCCGAACGAGTTTGCCAGGCGCGCGGGGTCGTGAGTCACGCGCGGCAGATCAATGCGACCGCAATTGCGCACGGGTCGACCGGGGCAGGAAATGATCAAGTTCGTTTCGACGTGGCTTTTCGCGCGCTCGCGCCAGAGTTCAAAATTCTCACGCCCATCCGAGATCTTGCCCTGACCCGCGCGGAAGAACGCGCATTCCTTTCCGCGCGCGGGTTCACATTTCCTGAGAAGCTCGAGCAGTACAGTATCAACCAGGGAATGTGGGGCACGAGTGTTGGCGGAAAGGAGACACATGACTCCTGGCAGCATCTGCCCGACGAAGCTTATCCTGGAAAGGAAATTGATCCGGCGCTGCCAGCGCAAGAGGTAACCATCACCTTCGATAAAGGTGTGCCGTCTCAAATTGATGGAGAAGCGAAAAGCGCGGTCGCCGCGATTGACGCGTTGAACGCGATCGGACGGCGATATGGGATCGGGCGCGGGATTCATCTGGGTGATACGGTTCTGGGAATCAAAGGCCGGGTCGGTTTCGAAGCTCCAGCCGCACGTCTTCTTATCGCCGCGCATCGAGAATTGGAAAAGCTCGTGCTCACCGGCAAGCAACTCTTTTGGAAGGAACAACTCGGCAATCTTTACGGCGCATTGCTACACGAAGGTCATTTTTTCGATCCTCTTGCACGCGACTTGGAGGCATTTCTCGATTCCAGTCAGCGAGTAGTGACGGGTGACGTGCGCGTACGAATTTACCCTCGGAGTTTCGCAGTGCAGGGCGTGCGTTCCGCGAACAGTCTCATGCGCTCAGAGTTAGCCAGCTACGGCGAAGGAACATCGCTCTGGTCAGGACCGGAGGCGGCGGCGTTTGCGAAGATTTTTGGGGTGCCAGAGATGCTGGCGGTCGGTTCGCGCGGCGAGTGAAGGCCTTACCGTATGCGCATTCATCTTGATAAGATCGGTTCGGTTACTCGTAATCTACACCTCGGACCTCAGGTTACGCTCAGGGAGGAAATCGAGGCGAGCCCGGGCGCGGTCGTGGTCGGCCGAGTGCGCGGCGAGAAAGGCGTTTACAATCAACTGGAAGACGTTCACGGCCGCTTGAGCGTCCTGCACGCAGGCGATGTAATCGCCGGTACGCTAGGTCATCGCAATGCGCTGCGAGGTTATGAAGGCGTCGTTCCAGGCGAGGTGAAAGTCGGCGACGTCCTGCACCTCTTGAATATGGGCGGCGTCATTGGCAAGGCCATTTCCAGTAGCCCTGACGTGGGTGAGCCATTTGAAGTGGAAATGCTTGGGCAGGTGCTACTCTTTCCGGAATTCGGCACCCGAATCGGCGCGCCGGCGTCGATCCTGGACGGCGCAATCGGTGGACATGCGAATTCGCGGTGCGTGCCGGTCGTTTTTGTCACGGGCACCTGCATGCAATCCGGCAAAACGCATGCCGCATGTGCATTGGTACGCCACTTTTCACAAGAAGGATATAGCGTAGGCGGCGCCAAGCTCACCGGCGTCAGCTTGTTGCGCGATATTCTTTCCATGCGCGACCACGGAGCTGACGCGATCTTCGATTTCACCGACGCGGGGACCGCCTGCACTGGACCGGAAACGGCGGCAAGCGTTGCGCGAACGATCTTCAATGAATTGGCGGCACATGGCGTTGATCTGATTGTCGCTGAAACCGGCGATGGGATCATGGGTGAATATGGCGTCCAAACAATATTCGCCGATGCAGAACTCAAGGCCTGGGGCGCAGCCTTCGTTTTGTGTGCGAATGATCCGGTCGGCGTTGCGGGCGGCGCGGCGCACTTCCGCACAGCTTTCGGTTTAGACGTGGATGTCGTAACGGGTCCCGCGACCGATAATCGCGTCGGCGCTCGGTTCGTCGAAGCACTCGGACTACCCGCATGCAACGCGCGAACGAATCCAAAACAGCTTGGCGACATAGTGCTAAAAACAATTCGACCGCGTCTTGAAAAGTCGCATGAGAATTGATGCCGTTATCTTAGGCGCATCGGGTTATGGTGGCGGCGAGCTGCTCTACTGGCTCTCGCGTCACCCCGAGGTACGCAGTGTCCGTGGTGCATCGCGGAGCTTCGATGGAAAGCCGTTTTCCACCGCGCATCCGAATTTGCGCAGTGTTATCGACGGACAGTTCGAATCGGAGATCGATTGGCAGGAACTCGCTCGAAGTGAACAGCTGGTGGTCTTCTCGGCATTGCCGCATGGAGAACTAGCAGGCCGATTGCGTGAGCTCGAATCGGCATGGTCCAAGGCAGGCATCGCTGGGCGCATGGTCCTCGTCGACCTCTCTGCGGACTTTCGAGTCCCTAATCCGCGCGTATTCCAGCAGCTAAATGGATTCGAACATCCATGCCCGGAGTTGTTGCCGGAATTTGTGTATGGTCTTCCGGAATGGAATAGCGCTGCTATCAAGGGCGCGAAGAGAATTGCCAGTCCCGGTTGTTTCGCGACAGCTTTGCAGCTGGCGCTTCTACCGCTTCGAGGATTGCAGATTGACTTCGTCGCTGCTAGCGCCGTGACGGGTTCAAGCGGTAGCGGTAGCAGCCCAATCCTTGCCACCCATCATCCGACACGCGCAAATGACTTCCGCGCATATAAAATTCTGACACACCATCACACAGCAGAAGTGGAGATGGCCATGGCCGCATGCAACATCGACGGTACGCTTGGATTTGTGCCGCATAGTGGGCCTTTCGTCCGCGGAATCTTCGCCACCGTACAGTTCGGGAATGGCAAGGCACTTCATCCGTCTGCGCTGCACGCTCGTGCAGTCTCGGCGTTCGACGATTGTCCATTTGTCCGAATCGTGGAAGGAAGCCCGCGAGTTGCGGCAGTCGCAGGAACTAATTTTGCCGACATCGCTGTCGCAGCGGATGAGAACACCTCCGCTGTCATGGTCGCCCTCGACAATTTAGGCAAGGGAATGGCAGGACAAGCCGTGCAGGCAATGAATATCGCTCTTGGTCTACCTGAGACTACAGCGCTGTGGCAACCGGCGCGGTTTCCGGGTTGACGCTATGCACACACGCCGCGCGCGCGCTGATTGCAGCGTCGCGCAGAAACGAACTGCTCTTTGAATCGCGTGCTCCTAGAGGCGAGAAGTCTTTAAGAAAAGTTCGCCAGCACGCGGGACGCGTGTCCTCCCCAGGTATCGCGGATTCGCGGCCCGCTGTGAGCGTAGTATCCTCAGCATTACCGACACATAAGACATGGAAACTACCGACCGCTACACACTCGCCGATCTCGAGCGCTGGAGTGAAATCTCGCGCGACGTCGATCCGCCGATTCGTCTGGGTGTTTTCGGCGACCCGGTGGCACACTCGCTTTCGCCGCAGATGCACAACGCGGCGCTGCGCGCGTTTGAGATCAAGATGCAATACGTGCGGTTTCACATTCGGGCTGAGGAATTGAGGTCCGCGCTGTGTTTTTTACGTAAGCTCGATTTTGTTGGGATCAATCTCACCGTGCCGCATAAGATCGCCGGGCTTACACAGGTGGACGTGGCTGATGAATCGGCGCACCGTTGCGGCGCAGTAAACACAATTCGGCTACACGAGAACAAATTGATCGGCTCGAACACCGACGGCGAAGGATTTTCACGCGCAGTTCGCAGCGAGTTCTCAATCGATCTGCGCGACTTGCGAGTAATGATCCTTGGTGCCGGCGGAGGCACAGGTCAAGCCATAGCCTGGCAATGCGCGTTGGAAAATTGTGAGCGCCTGGTTCTAGTCAATCGCACTCCGGCAAAGACAAGCGCGATTGTAGAGCGCTTGCGATCTTTCTTCGTCGAACCACGCGTGCTTGGTCCGGTCGCGCGGCTCGAAGCCGTGCGATGGGACGAGGCCGCAGTCCGCGCGCAACTCGCGGATGTCGACCTGATCGTCAACGCCACGCCGCTGGGAATGAACTCCAGCGATCCGGCACCGATTCCAGCGCGATTACTCTTGCCACACCACATTGTGTTCGACTGCGTGTATCGCCCATCGAAAACTGCGTTGCTTCGGGCAGCAGATGAAGCCGGCGCGCGGGGCGCGAATGGCTCGTCAATGTTGCTACATCAAGGCGCGTTGGCATTTTCGATCTGGTTCAATCACGAAGCGCCGATTGAAGCAATGCGCTCAGCGATCGCGCTCTGACTTGTTAGCTGCTGGTTCATTCGCAGCGAAGGCGCCGTTGCCTTCGTCAAGATAGATCGTCGAACCGACTAGCGAGACTTGAAGCGATTGCCGCCACGTGCCGGATTGAAAATGTTTTGTCGCGTCGATTCTCTTGGTTTCGGGCTTTCCCGAAGGCATCGCAGCAGTCATGGCTTCGAATAAGATTCTGCCGTCCATTTTCGAGGTCGGTTTGATGCCGAGAATCCGCAAAATTGTTGGCGCCAGATCGATATTGCCACTCGCATGATCATCCGTTTCGCCGCGCTTAAAGTCTGGGCCGGCGGCAATCAATGTGTTGTGCATGTCGAATCGGCTGAGCGTGGCGTGAGTCCCCTTTCCTGCTGCTCGTTGCCAATCCGCGTCGATCATCCCCGGGACGTCGAATTGATTTTTTGAAGGATCCCAGCGAAACGCCATCACTACATCGGGTGCGTGATCGTTTTGGATGTTCGCCTGCTCCAGTGAAAACGTTCCCTCGATCGGTTGTTTTGTAAAAACTACCCCAGCGAAATCCGACTGCTGCAAGAACTCAACGAGGCGACGCGTCACCGTCTCGTCGTGTCTAGTAACGTAAAACAGAACGGTGCCGCCGTTGCCGGCTAGCATGATGTCTCCCGCTTTGGGTTCAGCGTTGAATTCAGTCGTCGAGGCGAAGCCAG
>AF_2010_repII_A1DRAFT_10000087_pt1 | contig 14894 bp, 13 predicted proteins | sample AmaForreplicIIA1_FD_9195 | JGI IMG/M metagenome (IMG submission 9195)
TCCCCTGTTCAGCGATCCGCTATTTCTTAATAATCGCTTCGGCAATGTTCTTCGGTACCGGTTCGTAGCGATCGAATTCCATACTGTAGGTGGCCCGCCCCTGTGTGCGAGACCGCAAATCCGTGGCATACCCGAACATTTCACTTAACGGCACCGCTGCCTCGATCGCTTGCGCGCCAGCACGGACTTTCATGCCCTGCACTTTTCCACGACGGCCGTTCAAGTTTCCGATGACATCTCCCATGAATTCTTGAGGGACCAGGACCTCGACTTTCATGATCGGCTCGAGCAACACGGGATCGGCTTTTCTACAGGCGTCGGCAAATCCCATCGACGCGGCAATTTTGAACGCCATTTCGTTGGAGTCCACCTCATGGTAAGACCCATCAATGAGCGTGACACGGATGTCCCGCAAGGGATATCCTGCAATGACCCCGGTCTCCATTCGTTCTTTCACGCCTTTTTCCACAGCCGGAATATATTCTTTGGGAACCGCACCACCGACGATCTTGTTCACAAACTCCAGGCCCTTGCCCGGCTCCGACGGCTCAACCGTTAGCACGACGTGACCGTACTGCCCACGGCCACCGGTCTGTTTAATATACTTAGATTCTGCTTCGGCCCGTCGGCGAATGGTCTCTCGGAAGGCGACCTCAGGTTTCCCGACGTTGGCCTCCACCTTGAACTCACGGAGCAGGCGATCGACGATGATCTCAAGGTGCAACTCACCCATCCCCGCAATAATCGTTTGCGCCGTTTCCTCATCGGTCCGCACACGAAACGACGGGTCCTCTTGCGCCAGCTTTTGCAGCGCAAATCCCATCTTCTCCTGGTCCTGCTTTGTCTTCGGCTCAATGGCCATCGCGATGACCGGCTCGGGAAATTTCATGACTTCCAGAAGGACCGGTTGTTTTTCATCGGCTAACGTATCCCCGGTCGTCGCCCCCTTCAAACCGACCGCTGCAACGATGTCTCCTGCATAGGCGGTATCGATTTCCTCCCGCTTATTCGCGTGCATTTTCAACAAGCGCCCGATACGATCCTTTGTCCCTCTGGTGATATTGAGCACCGGGGTTCCCGTCTTGAGCGTGCCCGAATAGACACGGAAATACGTCAACTGACCTGCAAAGGGATCGGACATGATTTTGAAAGCCAGAGCCGCGAAGGGCTCGCTATCCGACGGCCTCCGCTCGAGCTCTTTGCCAGAATTCGGATCAATCCCCTTCACAGGCGGAATGTCCAGCGGCGACGGCAGGTAGTCGACAACTCCGTCGAGGAGCTGCTGCACCCCTTTATTCTTGAAGGCGGAGCCGCACAGCACCGGTGTAATTTTCATGGCAATTGCCCCGGCTCGGATGCATCGTCGCACTTCCTCCTCGCTCAAGGATTGACCGTTGAGGTATTTCTCCATGACGTGATCGTCGAACTCTGCGACGGCTTCAATCATTTTCTCTCGATACTCTTTTGCTTTATCCACCATATCTGGGGGAATCTCGGCGATCTTGTATTTAGCCCCCAGTGTTTCGTCATCGTAATAAAATCCCTTCATCGTGACGAGATCGATCGATCCGCGGAATTCCATCTCACGCCCGATCGGAAGCTGGATCGGGACGGGGTTCGCGCCCAGTCGATCCACAATCGACTGCACGCTGAAGTAAAAGTCAGCCCCGGTCCGATCCATCTTGTTCATGAACGCAATGCGCGGGACTCGATACTTGTCCGCTTGCCGCCACACAGTCTCCGACTGCGGTTCCACCCCTTGCACGGAATCAAACACGGCGACGGCGCCATCGAGCACACGAAGCGATCGCTCAACTTCGATCGTAAAATCAACGTGCCCTGGCGTATCAATAATATTGATACGATGGTCTCTCCAAAAGCAGGTCGTCGCAGCAGCGGTAATCGTAATCCCACGTTCCCGTTCCTGCTCCATCCAATCCATCGTGGCGGCACCCTCGTGGACCTCACCCATCTTGTGCGTCATCCCTGTGTAGTAGAGGATCCGCTCTGTGGTCGTGGTCTTGCCGGCATCGATGTGCGCCATGATGCCGATGTTGCGAGTACGCTCGAGTGATGTTTGTCTGGCCACAATTCATCCCTTAAAAACACCCGTGCTGCAGAATGAGCCGGACGATCGCTGCGATTCAGGGGCACCCGCATCTGCGGATCGCAGCACGGCCCAACTGCAGCACAGAACGACGTTACCAGCGATAGTGCGCGAACGCCTTATTGGCCTCCGCCATTCGATGCACGTCTTCCCGCTTCTTCACCGACGCCCCTGTGTTGTTCGACGCGTCGAGCAGCTCTGCGGCAAGTTTTTCGCGCATGCTCTTGCCGCCACGCGTCCGTGAAAACTCAGACAGCCATCGAAGCGCCAACGACATGCGACGAGCAGGGCGAATCTCTACCGGCACTTGATACGATGCACCACCCACCCGACGTGACTTGACTTCTACGATCGGCTTCACATTTTCGATCGCCGCCCTAAATACTTTGAGCGGATCGCCGCTGGTCTTCTCCTGAATCAAGTCGAAGGCTCCGTAGCAGATGCGCTCCGCTGTGCTCTTCTTCCCGCGCTCCATTAGAATATTCAGAAACTTCCCCACAAGCTTGTCGCGATACCTCACATCCGGAAGCGGTTCTCGCTGATGCAAAAATCTACTTCGTGGCATACGTTTCTATTTTCCTACCTTGCGTCGACGATGCCGAACCTACTTGGGGCGTTTCGCGCCGTACTTCGAGCGCCCCTGCTTTCGATCCGTCACACCGACCGCATCCAGCGCACCGCGGACGATGTGATAGCGCACCCCGGGTAAATCCTTTACGCGACCGCCCCGCACCAAAACAATGGAGTGTTCTTGCAGGTTGTGTCCGACGCCAGGGATGTACGTTGTCACTTCCAAACCGTTCGTCAACCGTACGCGCGCCACTTTTCGCAACGCCGAGTTCGGCTTCTTCGGGGTTGAAGTATAAACTCGAAGACAGACCCCACGCTTTTGAGGACAGGCCTTCAACGCCGGGCTCTTTGTTTTCGCGTGCGGCAGCAGGCGTCCTTTTCTTACTAACTGATTGATTGTAGGCACGATTCAATTACTCCTGCATTTGGCGCAACAGACGGTTTCTTAACTCATTCACGAGCAAAGCCCGCGGATTATAATGACCACCTCGCACGCTGTCAAGCGATTGCTCGTCGTACGATGTCCCCTATGATCTGCTTTCAGTCGAAGAGGCGGCAGCTCCCTCTCGGAGGAGGGCAGGTGGCTCATTTTGACCAACTGCAACAGGCTCGGGTTTGGGACTGATCACAAAGGTATCTCGATACTCCTCAAATCCTGTGCCGGCTGGAATCAAGCGGCCAACAATCACGTTCTCCTTCAACCCCCGCAGATTATCTTCACGTCCGTTGATGGCTGCTTCAGTGAGCACTCTCGTCGTTTCTTGGAACGAGGCCGCAGAGATGAAACTATCGGTGGTCAATGCAGCCTTCGTGATGCCGAGTAGAACCGGCTTCCCAAGCGCCGGCTTACCGCCCTTTGCCAACACGCGATCATTCTCTTCCTCAAACACCATTTTGCTCACTTGGCTGCCGGGCAAGAATGTCGTGTCGCCGGGATCCTCGATCCGCACCTTTCGCAACATCTGCCGAACAATAATTTCGATATGCTTATCGTTGATCGAGACCCCTTGCAAGCGATAGACGTCCTGCACTTCATCCACGAGGTATTTTTGCAATTCATTAGGTCCGAGCACATCCAGTATGTCATGAGGATTGGCCGACCCATCCATCAGGGGCTCACCGGCCCTGACCCAATCACCTTCGTGAACGTTGACGTGTTTCCCCTTTGGAATGAAATATTCCTTCACATCCCCCATTTTGTTATCAACGAGCACCTTTCGCTGACCTTTGACGAAGCCTCCATACGAGACTTCACCATCGATTTCGCTGATGACCGCTTGTTCTTTCGGCTTCCGCGCCTCGAACAGCTCAGCAACCCGGGGCAGACCGCCCGTAATGTCTTTTGTTTTCGTTGTCTCGCGAGGAATCTTGGCCAGTACATCTCCCGGATACACGTCGCACCTTTTTCCACAAAAATGTGGGCACCCACCGGCAGCAGATACCGCGCCACCGTCGCTGTGCTACCAGACACTTTTGCCGTCTTTCCCCCTTCATCCTTGATCGATACGCGGGGACGCAGTGTGGCGCCCGAATGTTCGATAACGACCTTCCGCGACAGACCGGTTACCTCATCGAACTCTTCCTTCATTGTGACGCCTTCCACGATGTCACCGTAGGCGACTTTCCCGCCGACTTCGGTAAGGATCGTCAACGAGTAAGGATCCCACTCAACAAGCTTTTGACCAAGCTCGACGCGGTCGCCGTCTTTGATCTTGATTTTGGCGCCGTAGACGACCGGGTATTTTTCGCGCTCGCGGCCGTTGTCGTCCACAATCGCGATCTTGGCATTGCGGTTCATGACGACCCAGTCGCCTTCCTTGTTCCTGACGGCTATGCCGCTGTTGTGCACATCGGCGTTCTTTTTCGCATCGAAGCTCATGAACTTCATATGCCCGGCATGCTTGGCCTCGAGAACCGTCTGCTCGACCACCTTACTGGCCGTTCCACCGATATGGAATGTCCGCATGGTCAACTGCGTGCCTGGCTCGCCGATCGACTGCGCCGCGATGACACCAACGGGCTCCCCTTTCTCGACCAGGCGCCCGCGAGCCAAGTCACGTCCATAGCAAGACTGACAGACCCCTCGGCGCGATTGACAGGTTAACACCGATCGAATCTTCACCCGATCCACGCCGGCCTCGACAATCGACCTCGTCCGTTCTTCTTCAATCTCTTCGTTGAAGGACACGATGATCTCACCTGTCACCGGATCACGGATATCCTCGGCCGCCAACCGGCCAAGTACCCGCTCTTCGATTGGCTGAATAATTTCACCGCCCTCGACCAGCGCGCTCACGATAATACCGTCGCTCGTTCCGCAATCGATCTCGTTGATGATGACATCCTGCGCGATATCAACGAGACGGCGTGTGAGATAACCGGAGTTCGCGGTCTTCAAGGCAGTATCAGCCAAACCTTTGCGTGCACCGTGCGTTGAGATGAAGTATTGCAGCACAGTCAGTCCTTCACGGAAGTTTGCGGTAATTGGCGTTTCGATAATCTCGCCGGACGGTTTTGCCATCAAGCCGCGCATCCCACCCAACTGACGAATCTGCTGCGAACTGCCGCGCGCGCCGGAGTCGGCCATCATGAAAATTGGGTTGAACGATTCGATCTTCGCCGGATCACCGCCAGCCCCGAGCTCTTTCATCATCTCATTGGCCACTTGTTCGGTCACATGGGCCCAAATGTCGATGACTTTGTTATAGCGCTCGCCGTTCGTAATCAAACCCTCGGCATACTGCCGTTCGATTTCATTTACTTCGCGTTGCGCTTTCCCGATGAGATCTTCTTTCTTGGTCGGAATGTGCATGTTGTCGATGCAGATCGAAACACCGGCGCGGGTCGCGTATTGGAAGCCGATGTCTTTGATCTTGTCGAGAAAGGTCACTGTTTCCCGATGACCCGTTTGGCGGTACACCGTGTCGATCAGCCTTGTCACTTCTTTCTTCGTCATCACTTTGTTTGCATTCGCAAACGGCAGTCCCGGAGGAAGAACCTCTGATAACAGCACGCGGCCGACCGTGGTCTGCACCAACGTCCCTTCAATGCGCACTTTGATGCGCGCATGCTCCTCGACCTCACGGGCATCAAACGCAATACGCACTTCTTCCGCCGAGCCGAACACTTTGCCTTCACCCTTGGCTCCAACCCGTTCTTTCGTCAGCCAGTAGCATCCCAGCACCATATCTTGGGACGGTACTGCAATCGGCTTTCCGTTCGCCGGAGATAAGATGTTGTTGATCGACATCATCAGCACACGGGCTTCGACTTGGGCTTCAACCGAGAGCGGAACATGCACCGCCATCTGGTCACCGTCGAAGTCAGCGTTGAACGCAGCACAGACCAGCGGATGTAGCCTGATGGCTTTGCCTTCCACCAACACCGGATCGAAAGCCTGAATACCCAACCGGTGCAACGTTGGAGCCCGGTTCAAGAGCACAGGGTGTTCGCGAATGACTTCGTCGAGCACGTCCCACACTTCAGGCCGCTCCTTTTCGACCAGACGCTTGGCGCTCTTGATCGTCGTCGCCGCTCCCCGTTCTTCCAATTTGTGGAAGATAAAAGGCTTGAACAGCTCGAGGGCCATTTTTTTCGGCAACCCGCACTGGTGCAAACGCAACTCCGGCCCCACGACGATCACGGTTCGGCCAGAGTAATCCACACGCTTCCCGAGAAGGTTTTGTCGGAATCGTCCCTTGTTTGCCCTTGAGCATATCGCTCAGTGACTTCAACGGTCGCTTGTTGGGTCCACGAATAGCGCGGCCTCGACGCCCATTGTCGAAGAGGGCATCGACCGCCTCTTGCAACATCCTCATTTCGTTACGGATGATGACACCCGGCGCTTTCAATTCGATCAACCGTTTGAGCCGGTTGTTCCGATTGATAACTCGCCGATATAGGTCGTTGAGATCTGAGGTGGCAAAACGTCCGCCGTCCAAGGGCACCAATGGGCGTAACTCCGGAGGTAGCACCGGGATCACGTCCATGATCATCCACTCTGGCTTGTTCCCGGATTTTCGGAACGCTTCAATGACTTTCAGTCGCTTCGCGTACTTTTTCTTCAGCGCCGCGGAGGCTGAGGTTTTCGCCTTCACATGCAGTTCATCCCACAGAGCATTGATATCAATCTTACGAAGGAGTTCCCGGATGGCATCGGCGCCAATCCCCACTTTATAGGATCCAGCGCCGTACTCAGTCTGGAGTGAACGCAGCTTCTCTTCTGAGACGAGATCCTTCTCCACCATATCGGTGGTGCCGGGCTCGACGCAGACATAGCTCTCGAAGTAGAGGATTTTCTCCAGCTGCTTCAGGCTCATGTCGAGGAGCGTGCCGATACGGCTGGGAACGCCCTTCAAAAACCAAATGTGGGCCACTGGGGCAGCGAGCTCGATATGACCCATTCGTTCGCGGCGGACCTTTGATTGGATGACCTCTACCCCACACTTGTCACATACAATGCCGCGGTGCTTCATGCGTTTGTACTTGCCGCAGTTACATTCCCAGTCCTTGATGGGGCCGAAGATTTTGGCGCAGAACAGGCCGTCTTTTTCCGGCTTGAACGACCGGTAGTTGATCGTTTCCGGCTTTTTCACTTCACCGTAAGACCACGATCGGATTTTTTCTGGCGAGGCGATCCGGATCCGCATTGCATCGAAGGAGACCGAATCCCGCGGCTTCTCAAACAGTGTATAGACGCCTTCCAAGGTGTATCCCTCCTTGCTTAGAGAGGAGTGACAAATGCCATTGACAGGTTGTCCGGCTCAAAAGCGATGGCGAGACGTGACATACCACTTTGTCGTTCGATTTCAATTTATTCCTGAGACTTGACCAACTCGACATCGAGCCCCAAGCTTTGAAGCTCTTTGACCAGCACGTTGAACGACTCAGGCAATCCCGGCTCCAAGAATGGCTCGCCTTTGACTACCGCTTCATACATCCGAGACCGACCCGGCACGTCATCCGACTTCACGGTCAAGAATTCCTGGAGCGTCGAGGCGGCTCCATAGGCCTGTAATGCCCACACCTCCATCTCACCCAGCCGTTGTCCACCGAATTGCGCTTTCCCTCCGAGCGGTTGCTGCGTGACCAAAGAATAGGGGCCGATCGACCGTGCGTGAATTTTATCGTCAACCAAATGGTGCAACTTCAGCACATACATGTAGCCCACCGTGACGGGACTCCCGAACGGTTCTCCGGTCTTGCCATCCATAAGCTGCGATTGCCCGCTGGTGGGCAATTTACCCTTTTTTAGCAAATCCTTGATTTCCTTTTCGGCAGCCCCGTCGAACACTGGGCTCGCAACCGTGATCCCCAGCGCTTTCGCCGCCCACCCGAGGTGTGTTTCCAGAATCTGGCCGACATTCATACGGGACGGCACACCAAGCGGATTCAGCACGATCTCGACCGGAGTCCCATCCGGCAAATACGGCATATCTTCCTCGGGCAACACTCGCGAGACCACGCCCTTGTTGCCATGGCGGCCGGCCATTTTGTCGCCAACCTGAATCTTCCGCTTCATGGCGATATACACCTTCACCAACTTGATGACGCCTGGCGGCAATTCGTCACCCCGCTTCAAGCGTCCCACTTTCTCGTCATAGAGCGTTTGGAGAATTTCGATCTGCTCCTTTGCTCGCCGTTCGATGTCCTCAAGCTCCTTTTGCTCCTCTGGATCGCTCAGAATGATGTACCGGACGGTCTCATCCGGAAGGCGCTTGAGGATCTCGGCCGTGAGCTTGCCCTTCTTTTTGAGAATAACATCACCGCTCTCCGGATCCATCAGATCGCGGCCGACGACCTTGCCCAATAGCAACTTCCGAATCTTTTTCGTTTTTTCCTCATCAATGATCCGCAGCTCTTCATGGTGATCGCGCTGCAGCTTCATCTGATCTTCACTCTCGATGGTTTTAGACCGTTCATCCTTGTCGAGACCCTTGCGGGAGAAGATCTTGACGTCGACGATAATGCCCTCGACACCCGGGGGCACCGTTAACGACGTATCCTTGACGTCTCCGGCCTTCTCGCCAAAGATAGCGCGAAGAAGTTTTTCTTCTGGGGTCAGTTGCGTTTCACCCTTGGGCGTGACCTTTCCTACAAGAATATCCCCAGGCTTCACTTCAGCGCCGATACGGATGATGCCGCTCTCGTCGAGGTTCCGCAGCGCTTCCTCTCCCACATTGGGAATGTCTCGTGTGATGTCTTCCTTCCCCAGCTTCGTATCGCGTGCCTCGACCTCGAACTCCTCGATATGAATCGAGGTGAATGCATCTTCCCGCACAAGCTTCTCACTCAACAGAATTGCATCTTCGAAGTTGTACCCGCCCCACGGCATAAACGCGACGAGGACGTTCTTGCCCAAGGCTAGCTCGCCTCGATCGATTGCTGGACCATCCCCCAACACTTGGCCCTTCTTGACCGGCTGGCCGATCCGAACGACCGGAGATTGAGTGATACAGGTGTTCTGATTTGACCGCTGGAACTTAATGAGGTCGTATACATCCAGGCCGGAATCCTTTCCTCTCCGGCCTTCCTTGGAGTCTGCCCGGACGACAATGCGCGTCGCATCGACACTTTCCACAACGCCGGAACGCCTTGCCTGCACCACATAGCCGGAATCACGTGCGACGACTGCCTCCATCCCAGTGCCGACCAAAGGAGCTTCCGCTTTCAACAGTGGCACGGCTTGGCGTTGCATATTTGATCCCATCAAGGCCCGGTTTGCATCGTCGTGCTCCAAAAACGGGACCAGCGCGGTCGCCACGCTGACGACCTGTTTTGGCGACACATCCATGTATTCGATCTTGTCGGGAGTCGCCGTCACGAAATCACCTCCGGATCTGGCCGAGACAGTTTCTGAGACCAGCCGATTGGAACCGTCAAGCTTTGAGTTCGCCTGAGCGATGATGTACCTATCCCCTTCGATCGCGGACAAAAATTCGATCTCGTCCGTTACTCTTCCCTTAACCACCTTCCGATAGGGAGCCTCGATGAACCCGAATTGGTTGATCCGTGCATAGGTCGCCAACGACGTGATCAGACCGATGTTCGGACCTTCCGGGGTTTCGATCGGACAGATGCGGCTGTAATGCGACGGGTGGACGTCGCGCACTTCGAATCCCGCCCGTTCACGCGTCAGCCCGCCAGGCCCCAATGCAGAGAGGCGCCTCTTGTGAGTGATCTCCGCGAGCGGATTCGTCTGATCCATGAACTGTGACAGCTGACTGCTGCTGAAAAATTCTTTGACTGCAGCAACAACCGGCTTGGCGTTGATGAGGTCATGCGGCAGCACAGTTTCCATGTCGAGCAGGTTCATGCGCTCTTTGATGCTGCGCTCCATACGGACCAGGCCGAGGCGAAATTGGTTTTCAAGCAATTCACCTACGGAACGGACTCGACGATTTCCCAAATGATCGATATCATCTATCTCCCCCTTGCCCATTTTCAGATTGACGAGGTAGCGAATGACTTCGACGATATCCTGTGCCGTCAACGTCCGCTGCTCCAGCGGCAAGTCTAATCCCAGCTTCTTATTTAACTTCAGGCGCCCGACAGGGGACAGATCGTACCGCTTAGAATTGAGAAACAGATTGTCGAACAGCGCCCTCGCTGTTTCGACGGACGGCGTTTCGCCCGGGCGGAGCCGGCGATAGATTTCGACCATCGCCTCTTCTTTCGACGCCGTCCGCTCCATTTCCAACGTGTCCAGTATTACGGGCGTCGCCGTCGTCGTGTCCAAGTAAATGACCTTGAAGTCTTCAATATCACTCTCGGCAATCTTTTCGACGATCTCCGCCGTGAGTCGCTGATTCTTCTCCGCGATCTTGTGTTTTTTCGAATCGACCAGTTCGGTTAAGACGGCTCGCCCGACTAGCTCAACTGGAGACACTGGAATTTCCTTTACACCGGCCGATCTCAATCTCGCGATCAGACCCTTGGTCAGCCTTCCCCCTTCCCGCACCAATGGATCTTTACTTCCCTTCTCGGTGACCTCCATTGAACATCGCAACCCATGGTGGATCTCAGGATCCAATTTCCGCATCCACTTGCCCTTGACCACCCGGATTTCCTCCACCGGGTAATACATCTTCAAGAGATCGTCGCTCGAATAGCCGAACGCCTTGAGGAGAATCGTCGCCTGCATCTTGCGACGGCGATCGATGCGAACGTAGAGGATATCGCGGGCGTCAAATTCGAAATCGAGCCAAGAGCCCCGATATGGGATGATGCGGGCAGAGTACAAGACCTTGCCGCTCGCATGGGTCCGTCCCTTGTCATGGGTGAACGACGCGCCTGGTGAACGGTGTAACTGGCTGACAACAACACGCTCGGTGCCGTTCACGATAAACGTGCCCCGTTCGGTCATCAGCGGCAGTTCTCCCACATAGACCTCTTGCTCGCGAACATCGAGGACCTTTTTCTTCGGCCCTTTATCCTCCTTGTCGAACACTACTAACCGGACTCGCAGCTTGAGCGGCACAGCAAACGTCATCCCCTGTTCAAGACATTCCCGCTCATCGTACTTGGGCGCCCCCAGTGTATAACTGGTATATTCCAGCACCGCGGTGTTGTTGTAATCGGGAATCGGAAAAACACTTGCCAGCGCCGCCTGAAGCCCATAGTCTTTGCGGCGCTCCGGCTCTCCCTCCATTTGCAAAAACTCTTCGTACGAGCGCTTCTGGATCTCAATGAGATCCGGGATATCAAGGCTCGTGCGGATGCGAGAAAAGTCTTTCCGTTCCACGAACTCTTGTAGAGTCGTTTCGGACATTCGGTGGTCCTCCACTACATATGGTTGGGCATGAGTGCCCAGCGCAGACAGGCACCCGGGATTTACTACTGCTCCTACCTACTTAACCTCGACTTTCGCGCCGCTCTCTTCGAGCTTCTTCTTCATGGTGTCGGCCTCTTCTTTTGCCACACCAGTCTTCACCGGTTTGGGGGCACCTTCCACCAAATCCTTGGCTTCTTTCAATCCGAGGCTGGTCAATTCACGAACGACCTTAATGACTTGAATCTTCTTGTCCGCCGGAGCCGACGCGAGAATGACGTCGAAGGCCGTCTTCTCTTCTGCAGCCGCGGCGGCTGCTCCCCCACCAGCAGCTGGAGCTGCGGCGACGGCGACCGGAGCGGCGGCCGTCACGCCGAATCGATTCTCCAGTCCTTTCACAAGTTCGGCCAATTCGAGCACGCTCATGCTCTCGATGGCTTTGATCAATTCATCCTGTGACAGTTTTGAGGCTGTTGCTGTCATGTCCCCCTCCCCTTTCTTTTTCTCCTGAATGGCTGCAATGACTCTGACAAATTTCGACAAGACTGCGCTTAAGGTGTAGACCAAACCACGTGCCGGCCCTTGCATCGCCGACAGCAGCATGGCGATCAGAACTTCCTTCTTCGGCAACTTCGCAACCGCCGTAAGCTCGGTCGGCTGTAATACCTTCCCTTCCAAGACGCCGATGGTGATTCTGATCTTCTCTTCCCGTTTCTCCCCCAGAATGAAATCCCTCAGCACCTTGGTCGGCAGCACAGGATCGTCATACCCAATCACCATTCCGGTGGGTCCCTTAAGGTACCCTTTCACTTCTGAAACAGTGGTTCCTTCGGCCGCGCGGGCTGCCAAGGTGTTCTTCACCACCCTGTATTCGGCCTTTGCTCTGCGCAATTGTTTCCGCAACTCCGTAATCTGATTGACGGGCAACCCGGCGCATTCGGTGAGTATTGTGAGCCGAGCGCGGCCGAACTTATCAGTCAACTCCGCGACCGCGGTTGACTTTTCTTCCTTCTTCATCTCAACTCCTCCTCACCCGCTTCACCCTTAGCTCCACTGCTTCGCCAACGCCATCGCATCGAGTTTGACACCCGGGCCCATCGTACTGGAGATCGTCACGCTCCTCAGATAACGTCCCTTGCAGGAGGCCGGCTTGGCCTTAATCACCGCTTCGAGCACCGCCGAGGCATTGTCGAATAGCTGGTCGGCTTTAAACGACACCTTCCCAACAGGCACTTGGACGATCCCGGCCTTTTCGACTTTGTATTCGACACGACCCTTTCGAATTTCCGCCACGGCCTTACCAACTTCGAAGGTGACTGTTCCAGTTTTCGGATTTGGCATCAAACCTCGAGGCCCCAGGATCTTCCCGAGCTTACCGACGGATCCCATCAAATCCGGCGTGGAAACCGCGCAATCAAAGTCCATCCAGCCCCCTTTGATCTTCTCCATGAGGTCGTCCGAACCCACGTAATCGGCTCCTGCTTGCCGCGCTTCCTGCTCTTTCTCGCCCTTGGCAAAGACCAAAACGCGAACCTTCTTTCCCGTTCCATGGGGTAAGGAGGTCGTCCCTCGCACCATCTGGTCAGAACGTTTCGGATCGATGCCCAACCGAATAGCCAAATCGACAGATTCATCAAACTTTGCGTAGGCCGCCCCCTTCACCACGTCGACAGCTTCACGAAGAGCATACAGACGCGGCTGGACTTTTTCCGCCGCCGCTCGCATCTTCTTTCCCATTCGCCTTACTCCTTCCCACCTTCTCTGACAGCTGTTACCCCTGAACCACGACGCCCATGCTCCGTGCCGTCCCCTCGATGATCTTGATAGCTCCTTCGAGATCAGCGGCATTCAAGTCCGACATCTTCTTTTGCGCAATTTCGCGCAACTGGGCCTTGGTAATCTTGCCCACTTTGTCTTTCTGCGGCACGCCGGACCCTTTGATAATTCCAGCAGCTTTCTTCAGCAAATCGGAGGCGGGTGGGGTCTTGAGTACAAACGTGAAGCTCCGATCCTTGTACACTGTAATGATCACAGGGATGATGCTGTCGCCTTCCTTCTGAGTCTTGGCATTGAACTGTTTGCAAAACTCCATAATATTAACGCCGTGCTGACCGAGCGAAGGCCCGACGGGTGGCGCTGGATTAGCTTTCCCAGCAGGAATCTGCAATTTAATTTGAGCCGAAACTTCCTTAGCCATGTCCTTCCCCTATTATTTTCTTAAATCCGCTCGACCTGTAAAAAGCCGAGTTCCACAGGGGTCGATCGTCCAAAGATGCTGACCAAGACCTTCAGACGATTGTGATCCTGATCCACTTCATCAACGAGGCCATTAAACCCTAAGAACGGTCCGTCGATGATACGCACGTTGTCCATCTTGATGAATTTGACCTGCTCGCGAGGGCCGGCCGCACCGGCGTCAACCTGCTTCAGCAATGATTCCACTTCTTCCGGTGAGAGCGGCGTGGGTTGAGCCCCTCCGCCGACAAAACCTGTGACTTTCGGCGTTTCCTTGATCATCTGCAACGTTTCGTCGGCCAACGGGGATTCCAACTCCACCAATACATAACCTGGGAAAAACTTTCTTCGCGAGGTGCGCCGTTTACCATCCTTGATCTCGATCACGTCCTCGGTCGGTACCAACACTTGACCAAGCTTGTCCGTTATCCCCATCTGGTTGGCCCGCTCTAGCAAACTTGTTTTGACACGCCCCTCGAACCCGGCGTAGGTATGAATGACATACCAGCTCTTCGCCATGACCTACCTTTGTGTCCTCGGTTGTGAATTCTGCACCTTTTGCTTCTTGTTCCGTCGTGTGCTCACAGAATTTTCCCCACGAGCCAGACAAGAAACGAATCGATCAGCGACAGATAGAACGACATGATGACGCAAAAGACGATCACCACCGTTGTCGAACCAACGGTTTCGGCTTGGGTGGGAAAAGACACTTTCTTGAGCTCACCCCGAACATCAACGAAGAACTCTCGAATCGATTCGGTCAGCTTCCTGAACATTCACTTCTCTCCACGGCGAATCGTGCAGCCACCGCACCCCGAGCCCTAGGCCTGTTCCGGCACCCAATCAGCTGTATGGCAGGGGCACTAGGATTTGAACCCAGACTCTCGGTTTTGGAGACCGATGTGCTGCCATTAACACCATGCCCCTGTGCTCAGTTCTGAGCAACGAGCCCTGAGTCCTTCGCGGGTCAAACCTGGCCTTCTCCGGCTCAGCAGCACTCACAACCCAACACTCAGCACGTTATTTCACTTCCTTGTGCGGCGTATGTTTCCGGCAGAACTTACAGAACTTATTCCGCTCCAACCGATCTGGATCATTTTTTTTGTTCTTGGTCGTCGAATAGTTCCGCTGCTTGCACGCTGTGCAAGCCAGGTCAATAATTTCACGCATGCTAGAGCTCCTTAGCTGTCAGCTATCAGCTCTTACGCTAAG
>AF_2010_repII_A1DRAFT_10000088_pt1 | contig 14851 bp, 13 predicted proteins | sample AmaForreplicIIA1_FD_9195 | JGI IMG/M metagenome (IMG submission 9195)
CGTGTCCGGCTGCTGATGAGCAGCCGGCGCTGGCGACCCTCCAGTGGGCGGCGCCGCCGCAGGCGCGGCTTGAGCGGCAGGCGTAGCAATCGGACCAGCTGGCGCAGGCTTTTTTTGCGCCAAGTCGGCAACTGTGAGTTCCATCGCGCGGTCGATCGGAATTCGGGCAACGCCTTTGTTCTTATCGACCCACGCGTACGTCGTGAGGTCCTTTTTGTTTTCTTCCTGCAACGCATTCAATTTTTCCATGCGCTTCTTTGCACGTGTTTCTTCGTAATCACTTGAGCGTGGCGACGGTCCGATCACCGCGAGCACGATGAGACCAAACAAAGCAAAGAGAAATACAATCCCGAGCCACGTGGAGAATGGCGCGTGAGAATAAGCAATTGTGCGAGCTGATTGGGTATCGGCCATTTCAGTTTACGGTGGTGAGAGATTCAATCAGGCGCGGGTCCCGGACGGGGAACAACGAAGTCTTGGGCACCAGTCGCAGATAAACAAAACTGAGCGTGGCACCGATGGCGATCAGGCAAATCAAATCCCAGATGCTCAGGTGCACGCCTGCTCCGTGTAAAGCCGGTAAAACGATTAGATACATGTCCAGCATCTGCATGAAAACCATCCAGGCGGCGAGAATACGAAGCTGGTGCGGATTTTTCTTGATGCCCTGCATTAGCAGAATCGCGAACGGCACAAAGAACCGGCCGATCACCAGAAGCATGCTGAGTACCCACCACGACTGCGTATTTCGCACCAGGAAGAATTGGGTCTCCTCAGGAATGTTTGCATACCAGATGAGCATGTACTGGCCAAAGCCGATGTAGGCCCAGAAAACACAGAACGCGAGCATCCATTTCCCCATGATGTGATAGTGCTCGAGCGTGACGATGCCCTTAAGGTACCCGGCTTGTTGCAGCGCAGTAATCACCATTACCAGCAATGCCATCGAGCTGCCCGCTGTACCCGCAAAGATGTACACGCCGAACATGGTTGAATACCAGCGGAAGTTGAGGCTCATCATCCAATCGACGGCACCAAAAGTGAGACAAATGGCAAACAGTGGCAGGCTGATGAACGACACCCGGCGCATCCAAATCGTGAATAGTGGATTTCCGTCCTTGTCCTGGCGCGAGGAAAATCGCCGCAGCAAGAGTGAGGCGATGATCCAGAAAGCAAAAAAGATGATCGTGCGAATGAAGAACCAATGAAAATTGAGATACGCACGTTTGGAATCCAGATTTGGCGCACGCCCAGGCGGAATATCCATCCACACGTATAGATGGCGGCGCAACAGCAGGATCGGAATAAAAAGGACTGCCAGCACCCCTAACAACACCGCGATGTTCTCCATTTGACGCCGCACAACGACGGACCAGTCGGCGTCTGTGGCATGGTGCACGATCGTCCAGAAGAAGCAGCCGGCGCAGAGCGTGAAGAAGAACACGAACGCAAACAGCCAGGAGTAACTGAATTGATGCGGATTCACGAACGCGCCGATAAGACAAAGCACCAGGCTCACAACGGCAATCAAACCAAGAAGAGTTGAAAGCCCCGTAAATCGACTGCTCTCGAAATATTCGCCTTCCGGCATCGGTGGCGTATGTAAACGCTCGCTCATTTTGCAGGAGTCGTAGCCGGTGGCGGTGACGCCGGTTTGTCCATTTCCGCGCGATGATCTTCGGGAACATCAGCAGCGGTCGCGTGCTGGCTGCGTTGCAACGCGCGCAGGTAAGAAATAATCGCCCAGCGGTCTGCGACGACAATGTTCGGCCCGTACGCCATCATCGTGTTTTTTCCGTTAGTAATAGTGTTGAAAATCTCACCGTCAGACATTTTGCGGATGCGATCGTCCTGAAGCGAAACCACCGTCGCAAGTCCGTATTGCTTCGTAATCCCATTGCCTCCAGCTGCGGCGCCATGGCACATCGCGCACGTAATGTTGAACCGTTGCTGCCCGCGCTCCATCAACTCGCGCGTTACTGGCAACGGAATCCCAGTTCCCCATTGGTCGCCCATTTTGCCGGTGTTCAAGTAATCGGTGCCGGCACTGAAGGCGATCCGCATGTGCGCTTCCTCCGGCGCATCTCCCGTCATACCGGGCGGCGAGCCCTCCTTTTTCGGTTTCGGCATTTCGTAGCCGACGGGCACCGTGCCAGCCACTGGCAAACGCGGACCGCGCCCATCAGCGAAAAAATCGAGCGGAGCCTGTGCGCGCACCTTGGGTTGTCGCACCATATCGGGAAAGACTTCCGACGGCGGCTGTGTGCTTTTCTGCCCGCGAAAGCCCAGAACCGCGACCATCGCGATCATGCAGAGAATAAAAATAACGAAGAATGCGCGGAGCATATTTAGTCCTCGTGCACGATGGTGATATGCCGCCCTCCAGTTTGCTCGAGCAACTCATAGACACCGTTTTCGGTAAAGCGCGGGTCGCGAGCTTCTATTGCGAGGAAAAATCCGTCATTGGTTACCCGGCTGAAGCGTTCCCAGTTGAACATTGGATGGTTCCAGCGCGGCAAACGATTCATGCCTTGCCACGCAAAAAATGCAGCGAATGCGGCGAAAAGAATGGTGAGCTCGAACATGATCGGGAAAAATGCTGGAACCGTGAAGAAACCCTTTGGTTTCCCATGCACATCGAGCGGGTAAAGAAAGGCTGACGGGCCAAATTCGACAATGATCGCGGTGAGGAATCCCGAAATTCCGCCAAACAGAACCCAGCCGCTCAGCCACGATTTGCCGAGCCCCATCGCTTCGTCCATCCCGTGAATCGGAAATGGCGAAAACACGTCCCATCGGCGGAAGCCAGCATCGCGTACGCGCTTTGCGGCTTCGTAAAGGGCAGCAGCGCTCGGATACTCAGCTGCCATGGCATAAACCTTGTGGCCGTACGGAGTGGTTATCATCGCGTGCGCTCCTTTTTCATAAGAAACGCTGTAGTCGCCTCGCTGTGCGAGCGGCGTCCCTGAAATTTTTGCAACACATGGCTCACGCGTCTCACAGAGACGTGGCTACAGTTAACCGATAGCGTGATCATCGGGTGCGCTCCCCTCCAGCCGCAGGAATTGACTCGGGAGGCAGATCATAATGCGGATCCGCCTCAGGCGTGGCCGTCTTCACTTCCGACATTGCGATCATCGGGAGGAAACGGATGAATAGAAGGAACAACGAAGTGAAAATCCCCAGCGTGCCAATATAGGTCCAGATGTCGACCCAAGTGGGGTGAAAAACTCTCCATGACGATGGCAGAAAATCGCGGGTCAAACCGCCAGCGATAATGATAAAGCGCTCAAACCACATGCCGGCGTTGACGCACATCGCGACGAAGAAAACCACTAACACGTTACGTCGGCACCAGCGGAACCAAAACAGCTGCGGCGAAACTACGTTGCAAAAGAGCATCCCGAACCACCAGTACCACCAGTAGGGGCCGAAAATCCGGTTCCAAAATGCGTACCGCTCGAAGTGATCGCCGCTATACCAGGCAATGAAAAACTCCATCGCGTACGCGTAACCGACGAATGAGCCGGTCAACAAAATGATCTTCGCCATTTTATCGACGTGCTGTGGTGTGATCACGTCCTGCAACTTGAAGATCGCGCGAGCGGGCAAGAGCAGCGTCAGCACCATCGCGAACCCGCCGAAGATGGCGCCGGCAACGAAATAGGGCGGGAAAACTGTGGTATGCCATGTGGGAATAAGTGTCGTGGCAAAGTCAAAGGATACGACGCTGTGTACCGAGAGAACCAGCGGTGTAGAAAGACCAGCCAAGAGCAGATACGCCATCTCGTAATGCCGCCAGTTGCGATTCGACCCGCGCCAGCCAAGAGCAAAAATTCCGAACAGAAATTTCCTGATCCTCGTGGTAGCGCGATCGCGCAACGTTGCCAAATCCGGGACCAGACCGGTGTACCAAAACAGAACCGAGACGGTAAAATAAGTTGAGACTGCGAATACGTCCCACATCAGCGCGCTGCGAAAGTTTTGCCAGATGCCCCAGTTGTTCGGTATCGGCGCCAAATACCATGCCATCCAGAACCGGCCGACGTGGATGCCTGGGAAAATTGCCGCGCACATTACCGCAAACAGCGTCATCGCCTCTGCGGAACGATTGATCGACGTACGCCACTTTTGACGAAGCAAAAACAAGATCGCCGAGATGAGTGTGCCGGCGTGTCCGATACCGATCCAGAAAACGAAGTTGGTGATGTCCCACGCCCAGCCGACTGGAATCTGATTTCCCCATGTGCCGACGCCTGTGGAAATCTGATAGCCAATGCAAAAAATGCCGAAGGTAGCGGCGCTCGCAGTAATGGCGAAAATCACCCACCACCAGCGCGGCGCGGGTTGCTCCACTACTTCGGAAATGCGCTGTGTGAGCCAGTTGAGATTGCGCCGGTTTAGAACCAGGGGAACATGCGCAATTCGGCGTTCTGCCTCCTGGACTTCCGGTGCTGTTGCTGGTGCTCCGTCCATATTAAATCGCTACTCCGGAAATGCCTCGACCTGACTTGCAATGCCGACATCTTTCGCGTCAGGCATTTTCGGATTTGGATTTCGAAGGCGGGCGAGATAACTCGTCCGCGGAATGACATTCAAATATTCGAGGATCCGGTAATTGCGGTCCTGTTCTTTCATCTTCGAGACACGGCTCTTCGGGTCCTTAATATTGCCGAAGACGATTGCTTCAGTTGGACAGGCCTGGGCACAGGCAGTGGTAAACGAATCGCGCGGGATCTGCTTGTCTGGCGAAGCGCTTGCTCGTGCAATGGCAGCGATCTTCGCTTCTTCAATGCGTTGCACGCAGTAGGTGCATTTCTCCATTACGCCGCGCATGCGCACAGTCACGTTAGGATTCTTCTGCATCTTCATCGTGTCGGGCGAGCCCTTGGTAGTGAGCGGCGCAAAGTATTCTTCAAAGATGTTCAATTTGCCGATGATCTTTCTCTTGCCGACTGGTCGCTGCGTATAATCGAAATAATTAAACCGCCGCACCTTGTAAGGGCAGTTATTCGAACAGAATCGAGTGCCGACGCAGCGGTTATAAGCCATTACGTTGAGCCCATCCTCGCTGTGAACGGTCGCGTTGACCGGACAAACCGTTTCACAGGGCGCGTTCTCGCAATGCTGACAGGGCATCGGCTGGAACACCATCTCAGGATGCTCCGGCCAGTTGCCGTGGTCCTGATTGAACGGCTCGCGACTCGCGTAGTAACGATCAATGCGGAGCCAATGCATGATGCGGCCATGCGAGACTTGTAGTTTTCCAACAACCGGAATGTTGTTTTCCGCCTGGCAGGCAATTACGCACGCGTTGCAGCCAGTGCACACATTTAAGTCGATGCTCATTCCCCACTGTTGCGGCGCGTCCAGCGGTGGATGGGCATACAGACTCGGCGGTGGATGCGGCATTTCTTCTGCGCCCGGGACCTCTTTCGCGAAATCGTTGTTCTTGCGATAGCCCTCCAGCGTCCCCTCACGAACAAGGCCCCGACCTTCGATGGCGAAATGTTCCTGAGTGATCGAGAACGGATAACCAGGTCCGAGTTTGGTCACCTGGACGGACTCAATCCCCTTCGCGCCAGTAACAGCAACATGCGGATTCGCTGCTGTTCGTAAGAAATAGCCATTGAACCCGGCCTGCTCTGTCAGACCAAACTTTTCTTTCAGATTGCCGCCTGCATACGGAAGTACGACAAACTGGGGCATTTTACGGCCCCAACCGAGCGCAACGCTAACGGAGTTGTCCGCATGGCCGGGGGACAGGCACGCTGCGATGACAAGCTCGCGTTTCATTACGGTTCCGCCGGGGCTCTTTTCGTTGATCGTGAGCTGCAACAAATGGCCCGTTTCGACGCCGAGTGTTTTTGCGTATTCAGGACTGATCAACGCGGCATTGTCCCAACTCAGCTTCGTGACCGGGTCAGGCAATTCCTGGAGCCAGCCATTGTTTGCGTAGCGGCCGTCGTCCATGCCGTAGCTGCCGGTCAACACAATCTCCGGCGATTCTGGTGTGGGCGCAGCCGCCGTTGAGGCATCGCGCGGCAAAGCTCCGGCAGCAGCGGCGTTGAATGTCGCAGGTTGATCAGCGGTTTGAACGTGGGCAGCAAAACCGTCGTGCAGAAAGCGCGACCACACTGTTTGAAAATCGCCAGGCGGATTCGATAGGCGAAAGCTTTCCTGCACCAGCTCAGGGCCTTCTACCTTTGGCCGGCCCAGCAGCATGTTGATCAATTCGATTTCACTTAGTCCCCCGAAAAGCGGCAGGATCATCGGTTGAATCGACAGATAATCGCCACCGGCTGTGAGCGCGTCACCCCACGATTCGAGATAATGAGAAAGCGGAATGTGCCATTGGCTCAGCGCAGATGTAGCGTCCTCGTGATAACCAAGCCGGACAATGTTCGGGACTTTCTTTTGCAACTCCGCCCAATCGAGGGGCCTCTTTGTTTGTAAATCTTCTACCAAGCCGCGCGGTGCGTTATACACGGGGTCACCCCCGAAAATGAAAAGCTGTTTGATGCGACCTTCATTTATGTCCGTTGCGAGCTGAGCAATATCGATCGTCTTCGGATTGCGCGGCACCTGACGTACGACGAGCGTTTGGCCGACATTTTTCAGCGCAGCATTGATTCCATAAACCAGCATTTGCACAGCTACCGGCTGTGTCGGGCCGGCGAGCACCAGGCTCGCTCCCGGTTTTGCCATCAAATCAGCGGCAACCCCGTCGATCCACTGCTGGTCGAAAGTGTTTGCCGCGCCTTGGAAACTTCCAAGCAAAGAGCCCAGAGCGGAATCATTCGTTCCCGCGAGAATTTTCGTCGCGAGCGCATGCGCGAATGCGGGAATCTGACTCGCAGGACAACGCAGCCGATGATCTGCCATCGCGCCCGTCAGGGTAAAACGATGCTCGACCACATACAGCCGGTTCATGCTGTCTTTGGAAGCGCTCACGCGCCGGCGCGAAGTGAAACCGCGTGTTGTTTCGAGATTGCCCTCACCGCAATCGAGAAAATCGCTGTCCAAAGCAAGAATGACGTCGGCGCGATCTAATTTCGGCAATACCCGCGCGTTGGGGCCGAAAGCGGTTTGCATCGCCACGTTTGCTTCCTGACCAAGGCGCGGCTCGTAAACGCACCACCGCATTCCCGGGAATTTTTTCTCTAATTCTGCACGAAGGCGTTCTCGCGTCGGCGAATTCGTCTCCTCGACCAGAAACGCAAGACTGTTGCCTTGGTCACTCGAGATGGTTTTTCCAAATTCTCCGAGGAACTTCTCAAATTGTTCCCGCGTACTAGCCTTGCCTTTCTGGACAAAACGTTTCGAGCGTGTCGGATCGTAAAGATCGAGAATTGACGCCTGAACAAACGTGTCAGTGCCGCCTCCACTGGCCGGGTGCAGTGGATTCCCTTCAAGCTTGATCGGCCGGCCATCAACCGTTGTCGCGATAAGCGGAATGCCGCCGGTACGGCGCGGCATCGCCGTCGCGTAGTAAAGGAATTTCCCGGGAATCGTCCATTCCACATTCTTAGTGAAGGGGACGAGATGCAATTCGGGGCGACGACAACTCGTTAGGCCCACTCCCGCAAGCGCCATCGAAGCACCCATCAATTTCACAAAATCTCGCCGCGACCATTCGTCGCCATTCAGTTCGGCCGCGCCTTCGGGAAATTCGCGTTCCAACCACTGACGAAATTCGGGCGTGTTGTTCAGCTCGCCGATACTGCGCCAATATTTTGTGCCGTTGGATGGCTCAGGCGGATGATGGAAAACGCGTTTCATCGATGGCACCCCTGGCAATTGGTTGGCGGAGTAATTTTCCAGCGCTCTTTCAACGTCTGGCCTATCTCGAGTTGAGTGAGCTGCTTCTTCTTCGAAAAATCTTCGCGCGCGTCGCTTTGCTGACCGTACTTCGCGACAAACTCCGTCGGCTTAACATCTTCAGGTTTCCAATTGAGATTGAAAACCTGATCATCCGGCCGCAGATAATTCTCGGGGTGCCGATGGCAATCCAAGCACCATGCCATGCTGTGGGGTTGGGCGATGTGAACCACCGACATGTCATTGACCGGACCGTGGCAACTGAAACAGCTGATGCCCCGGTTCACGTGCGCAGAATGGTTGTAATAAACGTAATCGACCGTGCGATACAGCCAGACCCACTCGACTGGCTGATTGGTTTTCCAGCTCTCCTGCACCGGTTGCAGCTTGGGATTGTCTTTCGCCACTTGCGTATGGCAGTTCATGCACGTCGCAGTGTTTGGCACGTTCGATTGCGCGGCCACTTCCACGAAACTGTGACAATACCTGCAATCCATCCCTAGTTGGGTCACGTGAATATCGTGCGGAAACGGCACCGGTTGGATCGGTTGATATCCGACTTTGGTGTACTTCGGCGTGGCGTAATACCATGTGGCCCCGGTCAAGGCACAAGCGATCACAGTCACGCAAACGATCACCTTGAGGGGGATCCAATTCGTCCAGCGTGGAAAGAAATTGGCCATGATGCTTAGACGGCCTCCACGCCGAAACTGCGCAGCCGCCAAGCCCGCCATGGCGAATTCGTCCCGCGGCGAACTACCAATGAATGAAAACTGTGCTCAGGATATGCTTCGTTCAGACGCTGCAAAGGGTTAAGGTTATTCGTGCCTGGAGAGCAAGTGGATTCTATAAACGCAAAGCCCAAGGGCAAAACAAAAATTCTTTTTCTGATTTAGGAGCCGCGCTCGCTCGTTGAGATCGCAAGACGGATTCTGAAAATTGAGGAATTCTTTAGAGAAATGGAAGCGAAACGACTTGGACTGGAATTGCCGCACCCGGCCAGAGTGCATTTAGATTCGTGGCAGGATTGTTGAAACCGCGTTTCACGTATCCGAGGGCGATTTCTCGTCGTTGGCTGCGCGTGGCGCTCGTGATCCAGCCGGCTTCTTTTCCGGGGGTTGAGGGAGCAACGAGTTTCATCCCTGGATGGAGCGGGATGTTGTTCAGGGAGATCAATCCGAACAATCGTTTGTTGGTTTGCCCGGACATTTTGATTCGAGAGATCACTTCCTGACCGATGTAACAACCCTTTTGATAATCGATCGTGCGTTCTTCCAGATTTGCCTCGATCGGGATAATCTCGTCCGTAAGTTCGCGGCCCCAGCGCGGCAGCCCTTGTTCGATTCGCATCACCTCTGCGGCGGCAGAATCGATAAACAGATATCCTACGCCCAATTCGTGCCGCAGAGCATCGTGGCGTGCTGAGTCGCTCCAGATGTCCCAACCGGTCGCGGCAAAACGGTGTGCAGAGACACTTCGGCCAGATCCGGGAACTGGCGGTTCGTCTGTGAAAACGTGAAAGAGCGCGAATTCGTCCGTGACATCGTCAATCTGAACGTCGTCGGCAATTACGTAGCGCTCCAAGCGTGCGCGAAGCGTTTCGCGAAGCTCCGGCTCCGCATCCATCAGGAAGCTGTCCCCGAGTGCGGCGATGAAAATGTGCGCGTTCAGCTTGCCTTTTGCATTAAGCACGCAGGCTTCCATCGCGACGGTTTCATTTGCCTGGCGCAAATCATTTGTGATTTGCCCGTTGAGAAATCTAACCCGGTCAGTCCCAGTCACGCGAAGTTTTGCGCGTGAGGAGAGGTCGAGGAAGGCTCGCTCTGTTCCTGAGCGCTGCGTCATTCCTCTCCGGAAGAAAAACGGCTCAACAGCTGTTTGAGAAATCCACGCCGCAACGGCGTCGCGGCAGGAGCCGTTGAGTTCATTGTCCCGCTGAAAGTGGGCACAGATTCCCTGGACGCAACAAGGCCTGCTTCTTGAGATTCGACGTTTTGCGTCTCCGCTTCTGCTAAAGCGCTAATCGATTCTTCAGCCTCGGATTGTTCAAGCGGTTCCTGGATTTGTGACTCTTCGGAATATCCCGGACCTGGCTCGTCCAGATACTTGCGCAACACGGATGAATAATCGTCGTCGCCGTGGCCCCACTGCATCTGCTCCAACAACTGATCGCGCGCCGCAGCAGTAACTCCGAGGTCCAGATAATGCGACAAAGCGATTTGGCTGGCGATTTGCATGTCTTTCAACATGTGTTTGACGGAAAAGTGCGGCGCGAAATCGCGTTCGAGCATTTTTGGCAGCTTCATCGCCAACGTGCTGGAATAACTTGCGTTGGCGCGCATCGCTTCGACAAATTTTTCCAATGGTAAACCCTGCGATTGCACGAGAGCCAGAGCCTCGGCTGCCGCCTGAATGCTGGCAGCGGTGATCATATTAGTCGCAAGCTTAACCGCGCTGGCCTGGCCTACCGGTCCAATATGCACAATCTCTTTGCTGCTGGCCTCAAGGATTGGACGGCCTTCTCGCAACGCTTTAACTGTTCCGCCAACGTAGTACACAAGCTCGCCTTTTTCTGCTGCGCCTTTGCTGCCGGTGAAGCACGCTTCGACGAACCGCGCGCCCCTGCGTTCGACAACGTCTCCTGCCACACGCATCGAATCAGGAGCTACCGTGGAATGGGCAAAGATGACGTGACGTCGCGTGAGCTTTTCTCTTAGCTGCTCGACGGTCTGCAGGAGGGCGTCGTCATCAGACACAAAAATCTGAATGTGATTGCACAAGCCCGCCAGTTCCTCTGGTGAACCGACAAAATTTGGAACAGGCCGTGGCGATCGATTCCAAACGAAGACGGAAAATCCTTGGCGGCGGAGATGTGTAGCGATTGCCCGACCGATGATCCCAAGCCCTATCACGCCAATGTTTGTGTGCTTTGGCTGTATCGCAGACGCGGGACGCTCCATGAGGTCGGCAGTTCAGCGATCAGCCTGCTGGCAAACATGCTTCCGCGCAATCCAGAAATTCCGGCGAGCCCAAGTACTTCGTTAAAGCGTTGAAGCGTTTGACCCAGTCATCCTGAGCGGAGCTACGCGACGTGGAAGGATACCGCAGCACTACCGAAAGTAATGCATTGGGTTGAAAGCCTCCCCTCGCCAGAACACCTTCAGGACTGCATTGCCGCCTCTACTTATCTCGGAATGCCTTACTTCAACGCTTCAACGTCATTTCAGCGCGAACTCCGCGAGATAATACAGCGCGACCGAGCCGACGATTTGAAGACTCTGTGCGCTGATTTTGTCCATCGTATCATCGGCGGTGTGCCACGAGGGGTAATCGAAATCAATGATGTCGATCGTCGGAATCCCGATCGCGTTCAGCGGCGCATGATCGTCAATTAGATCCCGGTCCAGATAGCTGAAGTATTTTCGCAGTTTCAGCGCGTCAGCGGCGGCAAAGACATCGCGCGCTATCGCGACCGGTGTATCGGCGGGAAACGTAATCCCGAGCGAACGGTCACCAACCATGTCGAACAAAATTCCTCCCTGAAATTGCTTTGCATCCGCGCTTTCGAGTTGCCTAGCAAAGTAGCGACTGCCGTAAAGGCCATCTGTTTCAGAAAAATTTTCGTATGCCTCTTCACCGTCGAAAAACGCCAGCTCAATTTTTCGAGCAAGAGCCGGGTGCTGCCCAAGCACGCGGGCTAACTCTAACAACAGACCGGTGCTTGAGCCGCCGTCGTTCGCTCCAACAAAGCGGATGGTGTCGAATAATTTTGTGTCGTAATGCGAGCACAACAAGAATAACGGGTGCGCGTCGCCTCCGAACCGCGCAATGAGATTTACAAAGTGGATTTTACCTCGCGGCGTGTCGTCGGTGAACGCCTGGCGCGTTACCTGCCAGCCTGAACGCCGCAATTGCTGCTCGATGTAATCTCTAGCTTTCTCGATCGCCTCCGAGCCGCCGGGGTGCGGCCCCAAATCAACAAGCCGTTGAACATGCGCCAGGGCTTTCTCTCCCGAGAATTCCTCCCAGATTTTCGCCTCCGCAGCACGCGAGCTGTTATAACAGGCGACCGATCCAAGTACAATCGCGAGTGATGAAGGAATGAAGGGATGAAGGAATGGCGGGCGTAAGTTCACTACTTCAATACCCCAAAACTCCAATACCCCACCCTCACTCCTGCTCTGGCAGCCCAAGAGCAGTAACAATTCGCTGGAGATCGTCCGTTCCGTAGTACTCGATCTCGATTCGCCCCCGCTTTTCTCCATGCTGAATCGTGACGTGGGTGGCCAGGTGTTGTTGCAGGCGATTTTGCAAATCCTCTACTGCCGTTGCCGTCGAGCTCGAATCGCCAGCGGCGCGCCGCGGTTTCCGTCGTCCGCGACCGACACCAAGCAAGCGGGCAACCATCCGCTCCGTCGAACGCACCGTGGCGTTGCGGCGCAAAACTGTTTCCGCAGCGAGCAATTGTTCCTCCGGCGCTTTCAACGCCAGCAACACCTTGGCGTGTCCGACTGAAACCAAATTCTGAGCTAACCAAATCTGCACTTGCGGATGCAGATCCAAAAGCCGCAATGCATTCGCCACAGCCGCCCGGCTACGCCCCACTTTGAGCGCGATATCTTCCTGCCGCATTCCAAATTCGTTAGCTAACCTCGCGTACCCCTGGGCTTCTTCGATCGGGTTGAGATCGGCTCGTTGCAGATTTTCAATCAACGAAAGCTCGAGGACTTCCAGGTCGTTAGCTGTCCGGACAATGGCTGGCACTCTTGCGAGACCGAGTTCCTGCGCGGCGCGCCACCGGCGCTCGCCGGCGATCAATTCAAATCGCGTACCGGCCTGGCGAACGATGAGGGGCTGAATAATGCCGTGTTGCCGAATCGACTCGATTAGTTCCAGCAAGACGTCGCGCGCAAAATCTTTCCGCGGCTGCAGTGTGCTCGGGACAATGCTCGTTAGTTCGAGCTGGTGCACTCTCTCGCCCGCCTCCGATCCGTCTCTAGGCGTAGCGACCACGGGCGTGCCGATCAGCGCGCCAAGACCTTTACCCAAACCTAAGCGTGCCATTTGCGCCTGAGGCTACTGGAACAGAGTTCTCAACGCAAACAGCAAAGCGCCGGGGAGCCCGAATCGCTCACATCCCGAGCCTCGTAAGAGCGAGTCCGGTCATTGAGGGAGGGCGTCATTGATTGCCTTCTGAAAGACAATTTTAAAAAAAGTATCACGGCGGAAGGTTCCAAAACAGATAGAGGACTTCTGCCCGGTAGGGTTTTTTGTCTGTTCGGATTCCTGTGACAAATAAAACAATCCAAAACGACCGGGAAAGACATAGAACACATTCATGTACTGATTGAATCAAGTTAACAAGTTAGTCTCATGCAGGCGAGATCGCGCTCGCTCGTTATCGCGCGGGTTCCTTCTCATCCCGCTCATTCTGGTGTGCTTTGCATTTGCCAGCAGACGCAAGCAATCAGTCCGAACCCCGACGGATGCTACCCCAGCTTCAACACGGCTGAAGGATGTCAAGCGCTAGGGTTCGCTCCCTTCGCTGGCGGTAATACAGCGCTTGGTTGGCGTGTACTCTTCGCCCCCCCAAGGCTCGAGCTTCAATACTGGCGTCGGTGCTGCAGCGCTGGTCCTCAACCAAGGGGATGCGAACAGGGCTGTTGGCACTGCCAGTTTTCTGCTCAATGTCCTTGGCCCCCGAAACACAGCTGTTGGAGCGGCCGCATTGCTCAATAACGCAGGCGACACTCACGGCCTCGGATCAGACAACAACGCTGTCAGCGCCTTTGCGCTTAAGCAAAACACCACCGGATTCAGTAACATTTCAGCCATTTCCATTCATGCGTACCCCTACGTCTCAGAGAAATATGCGCTGTTGCCATGCGGCGCGAGCATGGGTGACGGATACGGCCCCCTTCTGATCCGCAAACATCCGACGCCTAACGTCAAACGCTCAACGGCCAATCAAGAAACCGATGCTCGCGCGTCGTTGCGCAGCAGAATGATTGCTGTCCCCGGCAAGATGACGAGCGCTTTTCTCGCGCTTCAGCTTTTTCTCGGCGAATTCAAGTTTATGGTCGTTCCGTTCGACGAAATTTTCGATGCGGTAGAAAGCGGACGCGGGGATGCGGGTTTGATCATTCACGAGGGGCAACTCACATACGCGCCGTCCGGTTTTGAGAAGATCGTCGATCTCGACGAATGGTGGAAAGGCAAGACCGGGCTGCCTTTGCCGTTAGGCGGAAACGTGGTGCGCAAAGACATCCCCCCGCCCGTGCGCCGTGACCTCAGCGAAATCATTCGCGAAAGCATCGATTACGGTCTCACGCATCGTGACGAAGCCGTAGCCTATTCGCTCGCATATGCACGCGACATGAATGCGCAGCTCGCCAGCAGATTCATCGGCATGTACGTGAACGAATTCACTCGCGATTATGGCGAGATCGGACGCGCGGCTATTAGAGAATTTCTGAGTGACGGCTTCGAAAAGGGATACATCGAGGCTCCGATCGAACTGGAGTTCGTCGAATGATTGTTGTTTCCAAAATTTTCTTGCCACACGATTCACGAGCGACGTATCAATGATGGCTCGGTGAAGGCACTGCTGGAAGCGAGGGGCCATCTTCTCCGTCTCAGTCGAGTCGGATCTGGGGTCGGTATGTGCGTCCTAGTTGTGTTTGCCAGCTGCAAAAAAAACCCGATCGACGAAGCTAAGGCGGCAGGAAAAACCACGGCCGATTTTCCGCAAATCACCGCAGACGTTTTCAAGCCAATGGATGGCGGCATTAATCTTTCACCAGAGGAAATCATGGGCCGCAACGCCTGGAACCTCTGGAGCGGCGGCAACCAGTTTTTTTGGAATCACGCCGCGCAGGACAGTTTTGGTCTGATGGATCTTCTGAAGATGCTCGATAACCGTAAATTTCCTCGCCGTGAACGTTTCAAAGTGCTCGGTTTGGTGAACGAGCCGGGATTCCGCGCGGCAAGCAAACCCGATGAATTCGGTTTGTGGCTCGACGAAGAGGCG
>AF_2010_repII_A1DRAFT_10000089_pt1 | contig 14830 bp, 10 predicted proteins | sample AmaForreplicIIA1_FD_9195 | JGI IMG/M metagenome (IMG submission 9195)
GAAGAAACTGCCGTTTCCACTGATCCCAGCGCGATTCAAGATGTTCGAGAATCGCAAATCGAGGTGCCTTCGGAATCGCTGGCCACACAACCGAAAGAAGAGACTGCGATTTCCAGTGATCCCAGTAAGCCTCAAGATGTTCGAGAATCGCAGATCGAGAGGCCTTCGGTATCGGTGACCACTAGATCGAGAGAAGAAACTGCGATCACAGCTGAGCCTTTTCTCGCTACTCTACCGCCGTTCATTTTTTCGGGTGTCCTTCTGGGTTTGCTGCCGATGTGGAACAGCGCGGTGTTTATCTCTGCTGCCGCCATCCTCGGATTGTTATTCATCCTGTGTCCGCTTCGACTTCAAATGCTGACGCTAGCGGTTCCAGCAGGATTACTCGCATTGCCGCAGATGCTCTTCCTAAGCACTGGCAGCGGCCGCGCGCCAATGCCGCATCTCCTTCACTGGGGTTATACGCTTGATCATCCCACCATCGCGAACGTGGCCAAATATCTCGGCTTCACCTTTGGTTTCAAGTGGCTATTGATCGCGCTGGCGCTGGTTTTAGCAACAGGCCTCCAGAGGCGATTTTTTATCGCAGCTTTAAGCCTTATTGCCGTTGCGTTTTCTTTTCAGTTCACGATTGAGGTTCTGGCTAACCAAAAATTCATTCACGTCTGGGTGATTATCGCGAACCTGTTCGTCGCCTTTGGGCTTTGGCGATTGTGGCGTCTCTCACTGGGAGGAACCACACTGCCCGGCAAGTTCGTTGCGAGTGTCCTTTTTCTGCTGGTCATTCCGGGTGGCATCATTGATTTCTTCCCGATTCATAACGCTGGCTGGAACGAAGTAACGTATCGGGATGATGCGCTGATCGATTGGCTCAAGAAAAACACTTCACCGCGAGATATTTTTCTAACGGACCGCTTTGTTAATCATCCTATCCTCATGGCCGGGCGCCGCGTGTTTTATGGATGGCCCTACTTTGCATGGTCAGCAGGTTACAACGCGAGTAACCGCGACGGAGTTTATACGCAGCTCTTCGAGAGCAGAGACCCTTGGAAAGTGTATCATCTTCTGAAAGAGAATGGCATTAAGTACATCGGATACGACAACGCTATTCAGCAGGCGAATTTTATTAAGCGACCGAACCAGGAGCTGTATGCCACTTATTTTCCAAAGGTGTACGACGCTGAAAAGTATAACGGGTTGGTCATTTACAAGATGCCCGATAGACCACCTCCCAAGCTCGGTGCCTTGCCCGAAGTTGTCAGTAACATGTTTGAAGGCGGCAGGGGCACCGGCAAGGGTGAATTTGATTCTCCGACTGGAATTGCTGTCGATCGGAACGGGATTTTTTTCGTTTCCGATACCAACAACGGTCGTATCGAGAAGTTCTCGCCCAACGGTGCGTTTCTCGACAGCATAGGGACCAAAGGCTCCGGGCAGGGACAGTTGGGTGCACCAAACGGGATCGCCGTTGATAGCACAGGCAATATCTATGTAGCGGATGCCGGCAATCACCGTGTGCAAAAACTAAGCTCCGACGGCAAATTAATTGCCGAGTGGAAAGGTCCGGATGCCGGATTCTATGGGCCGCGCCGGATTGCCATTGGCCCAGAAGACTCCGTTTATGTTCTAGATCAGGGCCGGACGCGAGTCGTCAAGTTCAGCCCTGATGGGAAGGTCCTGGCCGTCTGGGGCAGCAAAGGAACTGGCGACGGCCAATTCGACGATCCCGCTGCCGTTGCAGTCGATCCCACGGCCAACAAAGTTTACGTCGCCGATCCGCGCAACAAGCGGATACAGGTATTTGATTCAGATGGGAAGTTTCTTACGAAATGGATAGTACCGGAATGGGGAGGTCCGTATGGCTTCGAAGACTTGGCGATAGATCCGAACAACAGTCGATTATACGCATCGAGCACCAACATGAACTCAGTGCTGATTTTTGATCTGAATGGAAACAGGGTTGGCGCTTTGACACCAAAGCCACCAGAGCAATTCCAGGGACCGTGCGGCCTGGCCTTCGTGGACCGGAAGCTCTATGTCGTGAATAAGGGTGGGAATTACGTAAGCGTGATCGGTCCGTAAACACCAAGCTTATGAATGGATTTGTACTATAGTCATGAAACGATCGCGGCCTGAGTGGAATTCCAGGCACGTTTCTTGTTATTCCGAGCGAAGTCGAGGAATCGCTGGCTGTTTTTGGAGCGATCTCGTGGAAAGAGAGTCGGAGATGTTTCGCTTCGCTGAACATGATAACGCCGTTGATGTTCGGCCCGGTTTAATTCCGCAGGACAAATAAGCAGGATTGTGGAGTTGCCAGCTCTAAAATCCCGATTTGTCTCAGCGCGGACTCTCTTACTCGGGTTGTCACTTGTTAGTCTGGTAATTTGTGCCGTGAGCGGCACGGCGCATTATCATAAAGCGAGTTGGGGAGATCCGTGGCAGCCGATCGGGTGGTTGCTTAGCATGCTCTTTTTGCTCGCCGCTTTCACACCAACCGCGCGGGGACTGCCTCGAGGTTTCAAGTCGTTAGCCGATCCAAAGACAGCATTCTTTCTCTTTTGGATCCTGTTCTTTGTAATCTCGCACCTCTGGAATTTCCGCACTGCGCCATGGAACGGGGACGCTCTTTTTGACGAGTCCGGCTGGGACCTGTGGTATCTGAAGACGTATGTTATCGGCCACCCGTACCAGCCCGCCTGGTTTCATATTGTTATTTCCCGAGAGACCCTGTTTCACTACTATGTATTGGCTTTTCTTAAGCTGTTCGGGTTTAACATCCTGGCGTATGAAGCGGCTCTATTTTGTATTTGGTTAACTACCTACGTGTTCACTCTTCTACTAGTTGACCTGTTCTTTCACTCCTACGTTGTAACCTCTGTCACCGCGCTGGTTTTTAACTTTCTGCCGTTTGCGTTCATTTACACTTTTGCGGGGTACCGCTATCCGATGGCGGTGGCTTTAGCTGTTGTCTCTCTCTACTTCCTGCATTTGGGATTTAAGAACGCCTCCCCGTTTTGCCTTTCGCTGGGCGGGATTGCCGCAGGGCTTTGTTTAGCCAGCTCGATATCCGGCAAGCAATATCTCCTAGCGCTGGCAACTGCAGCGCCGCTGTACGGTGTGTTTTATTGGAAAAGCTTAATGCGAAGCGTTACTTGGAGCTCGCTAGTCGTGGTCGTTTATGGCTTTTTGGCGGCTGCCATACCAATTCTGCTTTATATCCGCTTCAATCGCGATGCCTATACTCTGTACGAATCCGCCTTTCTTCGCGATTTCTGGCACGCCGCGCAGTCAGCTCCATTTCCAATCGGAATCAGGCCCTATATCGAGCAGCTTCGGAGCTGCTTTTTTAGTATCCCAGCTGAACGGTTCTTTATTCCAGATACGTTGCCTATACCTCTCCCATATTATTGGTTGTTAGTTCCGGGCGTCGTGCTCGCAGTCTGGGAGAAGCGTTTCGAAATCGTGCTGCTGGCGACAATTCCAGTTGTTGGCTCTTTTATCGCCAGGTCCATAGAGAACCGCCTGCTTCTGCCTATCCCATTCTGGATGGTTCTGATGAGCTTCACGGTTGCATGGCTGTTAAAGCTTCGCCCGTGGCCAGGCGTGCAAATTGTTCTTGGGGCTGTCGCAGTGTTAATACTGCTGGACGGCCTGGTCCCGTCCGTTCGATACATTTACAGTAAGACCAAAAGTCCGTTTTCGATTCACCACTACGCGCAACACGAGGTCGCCGTCTCGCGTTTCTTCAGACATGTCGTCGCCGGACAGGAACATCCCGGTCCACCGCACCTGGAGCGCAACGAATTCAACCGAATTGAAGGAGTTCCAGATGCCGCATACGACACGTTCGTTTGCCAGGATGACGCTTATTCAATTATTCATCTGTTTTTACGTGATTACGATGATGACAAGATTCTGTCATTTTGTGCTGGGTATCCATTCGCCTACGTCTTGAGCGAGCAGGATGTGTGGAACGCGAACAAAAAGGCCATCTCAGCTTATGTTCCCACTAATAAGCGCCTGAAGCTAATCTGGGAACGGCAGCCAAAAACCGAAAGGATAATAAGAATGTTTCAATCGCTCCGCGATTTTGGAACAGAAGATTCGCTTTCATTTTCCTTTGGGGGAAGAACAAGAACGTTTCACGTACTCGATATCCCTAGCGGGAACATTCCACAGTTTCAGCAACGCGTGAGCGCATTCGGGGCGACTCCTGAGTTCACTTCCCTGTCGCAGATTCCAGGTAACACGTTTCAAGGCGGAAGGGGAACTGGCACAGGGCAATTTGATTCGCCGACTGGAATTGCTGTTGATGAAAGTGGAAATGTTCTCGTTGCCGACACCAACAACGGTCGGATCGAGAAGTTCTCGGCTAAGGGTACCTTTCTCGGCATCTTGGGAACCAAGGGAACCGGCCCTGGCCAATTACGAAGTCCGAATGGAATAGCAGTTGATCGGACCGGCAATATTTATGTCGCCGACGCGTCCAACCATCGCGTGCAGAAAATAGCTCCCGACGGAAGATTTATCGTCGAATGGAAAGGCCCTGATAACGGATTTTATGGTCCACGCCGTATAGCCATTGGCCCGGATGATTCAATTTATGTTGTCGATCAGGGCCACAATCGGATCGCCAAATTTAGTCCCGATGGAAGGGTGATGGCGACTTGGGGTCGTCAAGGTAATGGTGATGGCGAATTTAACGATCCAACGGCGGTCGCTGTCGATCCAGCGACCAACAAAGTTTATGTAGCCGATCCAATTAACAAGAGGATACAGGCATTTGACGAGAATGGAAAATTTCTGAGCAAATGGTCAATGCCCGAGTGGGGTAGGCCGGCAGGATTTGAAGACTTGGCTATCGACTCAGAAGGAACCCGGCTCTACGCGTCGAGCGCGCACTTGGCCGCCGTGTTAGTTTTTGACCTGGATGGAACCAGAATTGGCAGTTTGATCCCAAAAGCCCCGGATCAACTCGACGGACCATCTGCACTGGCCTTGGTGAATCGGAAGCTCTACGTCCTGAACATGGCCGGCAATCGCGTGAGCGTGATCGACCTTTAGCTAGCTATCAATTTGTTGCGTCCGATACTCACCATCGTTTAGAACCGATAAGTAGGCTCGGGGATTCGTCCTAGAAGAAAGCCCGATTTCTTACAGCTACGATTCTGTTAGTCGGATTATCGACACCTGTTTTTGCATGGTTACGACGACGCCAGAATCCTAACCTTTTGTGGTGGCACTGCTTTCAATTCTATGACCCAGCAGGATATATGGAGCCTCAATAAGCAGGCCATTGTTGACTATGTGCCAAGTGGCAAAGACCTGATGCTAATCTGGGAAGGGCATCCAAAAATCGAAAGGGTGATCACAATGTTCCAGACACTAAGGGATGTTGGAACAGAGGATTCCATTTCGTTTCCGTTTCGGGAAGGGTAAAGGCCTTTTACGTTATCAACATACCTAACAAGAATATTCGGCAATTTCAGGAGCGCGTGAAAGCGTTGCCTGATACGCCATACACGCCGCCTGCTCATCCGCACAATGTGCGCTTCTATCACCCGCGACAGCTGCGAGCGGATCCTTTACAGTGTCTTTTACCGAATGAACCAATACTGGGCCAATCACCCTCTGAAGCCTTTTACACAAAATTCGTGACGCCACCTTGAGCGATGCAACCGCTTTTTTCTTCATTTGTCAGTAAAGTGGGGCGAGTATCTTTGGCCGTTTACTGCCGAACTAACCCCGATATGGAAACGGGCTATAAAGCGTTCAAAGCTTCCGTGATGAAGTCCATTCAGATCTAGAAACACCGTTTCGGCGTTGAGCTGGAGATTGTCGTCAAACTCGGCGGCCCGACGAAACGGTTAGAACCTCTTAGATCAATGCGAAAAGCCGGAACCGCCGGCCGGGTCAGCGATCGCGACGCGGGGTGACGCCCCGGAATGTTCGAGTAAGAAGAGACCGAAGTATGAAACGGTAGGTTTCGAGAGAAACGGCAGCGCCGTCACGGGTTGGCACGTGTGCTCGACCACGCGAAGGCCTTGCACCTTGGCAATCAGAGCGGACAGCTGCTCGAAGGTACGCACGTACTGGCCCCGCTCCATTTTGCGGTAGAGCTTGACCAGGGTGCTGTCGGTCGACTTGGGTTGTATCGGATCGCTCACGAGAACCGTTCCCCTGGGAGACAATATCTTCTTGCAATACTCTAGGTGCGAGATCGCCGTCACATCGTCGACATGATGCAGCATCGCCGAGAAAACGACGTAATCGAACTCGTGTTCGAATTGGTGTTCCCAGAGATTACCACAGACGAACGAGAAGGCCCCGCTTCCCTTGAATTTTCGCTGGGCGTAATCAACGGCGCTAGCGTCGACGTCTAGCCCAATGTAGTCGACGTTTAGTCCTCGAAATGCGCTGGCAATATTTCCAATCGAGCAGCCAACCTCGAGAATTCGTTTCTGGTTCGAATAGTGCCGCAACACCAGATCCCGTTTTGCGACCGTGCCTCCTATCCAGAACTGAAATAGTTCGAAAGCGCGGGGGCTTATCCAGTGTGAGATAGCGGTCAAGTTCGTCGTTGGTTGAGGTCTCAGGCCTGACGGGTAACGGCTGCGAAGTTCCCCGCGGCACGGTTGATCGGGACACCATTCAAACGGGTTCGTTTCAAGCGGCGCAGAACTTCTGTCTTGAGCGATCCAAGGAGTGGAAACAACTTCATCCAGTAGTGCATTGATAAGCCTGATTGAACCCGCGTTCGTCAGCTATACTTCACATTGCCGCGTGCAGTAGCGGTTTCTCTGCATTCCTTGATCAGTAACTCGATTTCCGTCTTAGAGCTGATTGTGTCGGCACCCCTGATTATTTTCGAACGGATGAATCGAGGACGGGCCTTGGTCTCCTCGAGCACTTTGCCAAGGTAATCGCCCAGAACGCTGAGCGAGAGAAGCTGAACACCGCTTAAGCCCAGTATAAGCAAAACGATTGTCGTGATGCCTCGCACCCGTGACGCTGGATTGAAAAAGTAGTTAAACAAATAGAATACCGCGAGCGCGATAGTGACGGCTAGAATGAGGAGGCCAAATCCCTGAATGTAATAGAGCGGTTTGAGACTGAATGAAAATATGCCCTTCTTGGCCCACCAGACATTCTTCAAAAACTTGTTCGTACTTCTCCCAAACATGCGCTCCGGCCGCGTATACGGCACCCCCACCTGTTTGAAACCGATCCACGCCCGCAAGCCGCGAACAAACAGATCGCGCTCGCCAAAACGGAGCAAATGCTCGACCGCCTTCCGGTCGATCAGTGAAAAGTCGCCAGCATCAAGTGGCATTTCGACCTCCGAAAGATGTTTGAAAACGCGGTAAAACGCCTTGTAAAGCATCTGCATATACCACGAAGCCTGGCGCTTGATACGTATCCCGTAAACCACTTCATACCCCTGTTTCCATTGGCGATAGAACCCTTCAATCATCGCTGGCGGATCCTGAAGGTCGCCATCCAGGAGAATAACTGCATCACCGGTCGCGATCTCCATCCCGCTCAGAAAGGCACTTTGTGAGCCAAAATTCCGCGAATGGGAAATGCCGATTACATGGGAATCCTTGTCACACAATTGACGGATCGCTCCTTCATCATTTGCCGGACTGCAATCGTTAACAAAAATGATCTCATAATCTACGCCTAGTTGTGCGAAGATTTGGGTAAGGCGCTCATGCATGATAGGTATTGCCTGCTCGTCCCCATAACATGCGATGATAGCCGAGAGGCGTTCCCGTTTCCGTGGCAAGATACCGAAACGGATTTGCGAGCCCGCAAGGCGCTCCCATTCCGCGGTGAGCCGAAGCCCGTCCTCCAGGCTGTGTCTGTGGGTCCAGCCCAACTTTTCATGAGCCAGGCGAGGATCGCCAAACCAGTTCGAGAGATCCCACCGGCGATTCGGCATCGACCCGAACTCTGGCTCTTCCGGTATACTGAACAGGGTACGCACCAGCATTGCGACTTCGCCGAGCGATGTCCTGCTACCTGTGGCGATATTGAATATTTGTCCGGGCGCCGAGCGGCAGGTAGTGAGCGCGGCGCGCACAAAAGCCCTCGTGCAATCGTCAACGTAAATAAAATCGCGAGAGATATGAGGATCGACTAATGGCGGGTAGCGCCCTTGCAGTCCCATGCTCATCAGGCGGGGCACGAGACGATCACGTTCCTCCCAAGGTCCATAGACCGAATAAATCCGCAGGTGCGTGCAAGGAAAGTTCTCCAATCGACCGTAATAGTTCATGAGATAACTTGTCGCCACCTTCGAGACAGCGTAATCGCTGTTAGGTTCTAGCGATGCCGATTCGTCCGGGCCGGCGCAGTTCAGGCCATATTCCGAAGATGTACCTGCTTGAACGAACGCATCACATCCAGCATCGCGCAGCGCCGTCACAAGATTAAGCGTGCCCAGATAATTGACCGTATGAATTTGAGCCGCTATATTCTGCCGCTCGTAACCGCCGTATGCGGCCAGATTGAAGATAGTCCTGGGCCGATGTTTTCGAACGGCAGCATTTACATCCTGCATTCGGGTAATGTTACAAGTTATCCGGTTGTTATAAGGGGAGTGCAGCAAGCGCCAACTGCTCTCAATGAGATCTGAGACCCCAAAAACGTCGGACCGGATTCGAGCGATCGAGAAGAAAAGCTTAGCGCCGACAAAACCTGAAGCACCTATGACCCATATCGGGCCGGGAAGCTTTTGAACCTCCTCGCGATCAGCTTCAGTCCAAGTGTCCGAGCAAAGGTCGCCGTCTTTGTGGGTCATGTTAGCAGATATTCGCGGTATCTAACAGGACAACCGCTGAAAGGTTTCTTGCAATGATACGGGATCGAGACCCGAGCGACTTTGGTGGTATGATTGGCTGCCATACAAACCATCGGGATAGCCAACCGCGTATGTGTGATGGAGGCGGAATGGAACTCCTTGTTGCGCCATACGGGCAGCTAAGTGTTCCCCTAACCCTCCTCTAACTCGATGCTCCTCTATCACCCACAGCAAGCCGGAGGCTCGGAGACTCGCGACCAATTCATCTGAAAGATCGACCAGCGGCATTTGAGAAACAGCGAAAACATCGGTCTCAGCCCTTTCCAATATCCAGGGAAGTACGTTCAGCAGCACAGGCCCGAGACCAACGATCGTCGCCTTCGGGCGCGCCAGGCGACTGCCGGTCAGCTTCCTGATGGGCTTGAACTCCTCCAGCTCTCCTGCATCCGCCGGCCACACGCCAAAACCTAGCCTAAGGTAGCAAGGCCCGACATGTCGGAAAAGCGCGGCGCATGCTCCAGCTACATCCGAATTGCACAGCGGGATGAAACAAGAGAAGTGCGGCAAAGCAGATAGGACGGCGATGTCCTCAATAGCATGATGAGTCGCTCCCATGATCCCGTAGCCGTAACCGCCGCCATTGCCTACAATCTTGACGTTCATTTCGTGCAAGGCCAGATCCACTCGGATCTGCTCATAGGGCCTGAAGACCGCAAACGGTGCTATGCTGTAACATAGGGGCATAAGCCCCTGCTGAGCAAGTCCCGCAGCCACCGATATCATGTTCTGCTCGCAGACGCCCATGTTCACAAAACGTTCCTGTAGCGCCGCCTGCACGTTCTCCAGCGCTGCAAAACCAAGATCGCCGGTAAGGAAGATGAACCGGCTCTCATTTCGGCCAAAGTTCTCGATCCAGCTTGAAAATTCCTTACGCATAGAGGTCCTAAAGAAAGGTTAATCCAGGCCGGCATCTGCAAGTTCGGATAAAGCCTGGGCGTAGTGCTCATCTTTCATCGGTAAATAATGCCATTCCACAGTGTTCTCCATGTAAGAGATTCCGTGACCTTTGACGGTTCGGGCGATGATGCATCGCGGCGCGGCAGAGTTCTTTACCGCGTTGTGGGCGCGGGAAAGACTATGGAAGTCGTTGCCGTCTTCGGCGACCGCAACTGCGAAGCCGAATGATGTCCACTTATCGACGATAGGCTCCAGGTTAAGAATATTCTTTGTATATCCAATTCCCTGGACACCATTTAGGTCGATCACAACAGTCAAGGCGGATAGCTTCTGCTGGCTGGCAAACAACGCGGCCTCCCAAGTGGACCCTTCATTGCAATCGCCGTCTGACAACACTGCAAAAACCTTGAATGATTTTCCGGTAAAACGGCACGAAAACGCAATCCCGCAAGCGAGACCCAAACCGTGACCGAGACTGCCGGTCCCGAATGGGATAGCCCGAATCGCGCCTGAACACGGGGGATGGGCGGCCAAAACCGTGCCATCCTGGTAGAAGGTAGAAAGTTCTTTCTCCGGCAATCGGTCAGACAATGAAAGCGTTGTATAGAGTGCAGCCGCGGCGTGACCCTTGGAGAGCACAAGGACATCTTCCTTTTCCATTCGGCCAAAACAAAGATCGACCAAAATCTCAAGGCAACTCAGCGACGACCCGATATGGCCTGCGTTAGCCCTTTTGTAGAGCTCAAGAATTTTGGTCGCGCAGCGTCGCCTCGCCTGCGCGAGCCTCCTCAGGTTAGTCAGGTCCAGAGTGGGGGTCACGATGACAAGATGGTAAAGATTGATTTCTCCGGAGGTATCAACAAGTGACAAGATTTTTCGGCAGAATGCGAAAATTGCAAATTTTTGGTCCTCAAGTGTCGGAGTTTTTCTTCCTACGCGGCACACGCGACATGGCAATTTCATCCAAGCAATACGACAGTCCAACGACCTGAAACCGGGAACCATATGTTTTCAACGTAGCGTGATGCTGCATTCTCATAGAGATTTTTGGCGGGCTCCGCAAAATGTCCCTGTTTTCTTTAAAGTGCATGAAGGAAGCTGCTGTAGACTCTTTCGCGCTTTTTTACCGTGGGGAGGAGTGCTTACATGAATAATAATCGCAGGCTTCGGATGAGTCTGGTCCGCAACAATGCGCTGACAGCCGTGGTCACCCGGATTACTGGGCGGCCTATTAGTCTTCCTTAGAAATGCGTTTGTGGCAGCTTGATCTTTCTGTACCGGTTTTTTATTGGAGTGACGCTCTTTATAACTGTGCCCTTGTAGAAGCTCTCGCGGAAGGCACCTGGAATTACCACATCGTGCGGGTCGGCGCCAACCCGACGGAATGATTTCGGCGGGAGCACTTTGACTCTCAGTAATGCTTCACAATTTTTGGCGGCGGACTATTGATGACGCGTCTTCCACACCTCGGCCAGGCAAAGCCATTCATCGCTATGCTAATTGGATCACTGCCGCTCTGGTAACATTGTGGGATTTTTATTTGCACGCCCTGTTTTTCTGAATGCAGGAGGACTATGGCGGGACGAAGCCGCTTTTGGGGTCGTGCCAATCGCCAGACTAATGACTGATAGACCTAATAACAGTTCTCTTGGAGTTCAACGGCTGCTTTCTCTATCGGCCACATCCATACGCAAACGACAACGGAGCATAATCAGCCTTCACAATCGTCGCGCCGAACCGGTGACGGCGCAACTCCAGACCAAGATTCAACACTAATCACTTGGATGCCAAACCGATTGCAAATCCATCATCTTTTAACGTAGTAAACCTTGTACAGCGGAAAAACTTTAGCTTCCATAGCCCTTGTATCTGGGAGCATGTTTTCCAGCTGGTCAGGATGAGCCGATACAACGATGTCGAAATAGCCTTCCTTCAACAGTCTCTTCGCCGAGGCAAGGTTGTCCTCCGTGACGAACACCAGCTTTCCCTCGTCTTTCATTGTTTCGATGCGCTGGCCACCAAGCCAACGGACCACAACGTAGCTCCACTCGTTCCATGGACCAAATTCATGATAAAGTATTCGACTGTTTGGATGGCCGGCCATGTAAGACTTCAGAAACTCATTATACATCACCAAGGCAGCGTTGTTCCTACCTCCATGCAATGTATCCTTTTCGTAATGGAAATAATTATTGACCTGATACGCAGATACAAGGGCAAGGAACACGACAAATAGTACCGAGAAAGCAGCCCTAAGCCTGTCGCTGCTTATGGTATAGATTGAGCAGAATAGACTGTAAGCTCCATATGTTATCAGGAAATATATCGGTACGAGCAGCATGATGCTTCTCAGTAGGTCGGGAATACCAATTCCCGACATCATATCGGGCGCCAGACCTACGAGGAACAACAATACCGGCATCGCAAGAATGAACCGCTTCTGCTTATAGGCGTGCGCCAGAGAATATACCAAGCCGACGATAAACAAGGGTACAAGGAACTTCGGATATAGTACCACGTTGCCGATAGGCGTCATAGTGCTTGCCACGTTGACGTTCCAGAAAGCTTCCTCGTTTAGTCCCATTATCATCTTGAACAGGAAGTGGAAATTCTCGTTCAGTTTGTGCGCGATGAAAGCAAGGTCAAAGCCGCGATTTGGAAGCCTCCTCGAAGCCGAAATAAAATTTTCTCCTCTGGCAAAAAAGTACAATTGGAAAGAGCGAGGAAAATCGCCGATCTGAATAGCACAGATTGCGAGAATCGTGCCCAAATAGACGAAAAGATTGAGTTTTTGAATTCTTCTAAAACAGACGATTGCCAACAGTACTAAAAAGATCGGGAACAATCGGATCCCTGCGTAGCCATATGAAACAGCGGCTGTGCTCATTCCCGCCAATATTGCAACTCCCACCGAGCGTTTTCTGTCAATAAGCAGGACAAACGTGGACAACGCGATTAGGTAAAGGCTGACGCTGAACCCCTGAAACCCGCCGGACCGCGCGATCAGCAAATGCCATGGCGACAGCGCCATCAGCAGTATGAAACTGAGCACAAGATACTGTGGAAAGTGTTTCCTGAAAGCAAAAAATGTAAGGATTAGAGCCCCAAATTCGATCAAGGCAGGAAAGAAACGAACGCCGAATAAGGTAAGCCCGAAGAGCCGTAGTCCAGGCTCTATGGCCATCCCATAGAGCGGCGAGTGATAAGCGCCGCCCATGTCCGCCTCTTTCCAGTACCAATTCACTTTTTTAGATATGTCCGCGTGATCAAAGACCTTGTTCACTTGCATGTGAATCCCTTGGTCAACCATGTCGTTGAATTCGGGTGGATAGCTCCCAAGCCTCCAGAACATAACTAAGAGCACGACGGCGAAGATCAGTGCTGGCGGGAGCCAGTTTCTCAAAGGCTCCGTTGTATTATTTACCCGCGAGCTCGCGTTCTTCTCAGTCATCGTTCGCGGGCTGGGCACCACGATTCCCGGGGTACGAAAGGCGCGCTTTTTCGTCAGTTAAATCGATCGATTCACTCACGATGTACCGCGGACGTCCCTTAACCTCTTCGTAAATGCGTGCGAGATATTCGCCAATGATACCGAGGCTGATCATCAAAAGGCTACCGATGATGAGCTCCAGAAGAATTACGGTCGCGAAACCCGTGAAGGCGCGGCCAGCCAATTTCAGGTAGAGCGTCTGAATGCCCAATCCAACCGCAAAGATAAAAAAGATCACTCCCGCAAAAGTCACAAAGTGCAGCGGGAAGGATGAGAAAGTAGTTATCCCAATCAGAGCAAGCTTCGCTCGTCTAAAATATGACCACCCCGATTTTCCGGTACGGCGAGCTGCTACCTCAAATGGAATTCGGACTACTTTGAAACCCATCCAAGCTGTCATTCCCCGAAAGAATACGTTACGTTCGCGCATCGCCAGCCACGTATCGAGAACCCTGCGATCTATGAGCTTAAAGTCTGAAGCGCCTTTCAAGTCAAAGCCGGAAAGTTTGTTCAAGATGACGTAAAACGTCAGCGCACCAAATTTACTCGTCAAAGACTCGGGTCCACGCCCGCGCTTAACTGCTTCAACAATATCTGCTCCGGAAGCCCTCCACTTCTCAATCAGAAGCGGCAAAAGTGACGAAGGATGTTGCCCGTCTCCATCCATCACTATGACGGCATTGCCCCGGGCACGTTCCAAGCCCGCACAGAGGGCCAGCTCTTTTCCAAAATTTCTACTCAGCCGGATGGCGCGCAGGTCGGACCACATCGGCGCTTNATCCTTAATGGCCGCCCACGTATCATCGGACGAGCCGTCATCGACGAGAACCACTTCAAATCGGCATCCGGCCTCTTGCAATGCCGTCTTCAAATCCGATAGAAGCCCTCTCAGGTGCGAGGCTTCGTTGTAAAGCGGAATGACCACTGAAATCAGCGGGGTAGTCGGCGAAACATCATCCATTGAATCAGAATCATGGTTGGTGGCCGCTTACACTAACCTTCCGTTAGATGTTTTGTCACGGATTTTGGCCGGGGTGGAGCCACCCAATTACTGGAAAACTAAAATTGGCGCCAAACTAGGACCGCCGTTCCTTGAACGCGTTTCGCAGGCAACCTTTTCGGACTTGCACAGCGGGTTGGAAACGCCTATTAGCTTTACCCTCATGGTTCACCATATCGATCTCTACAAATTGAAGCCGGAGGTCACACCCGCGCGCGTGGAGGAGATGATGATGAACGCGCGGATGCAGCTGCTCAAAATTCCCGAGGTCCTCAGCATCAAATGTGGTAAGCGGATTGAGCCGGAAATGGATTGGCCGTTCTTTGTCGCCATCGATTTTGAATCGATGGACAAATACGCGATTTTTCGCGAAGACCCGATCTTCGTGAAATTCATTGAGGAAGTGATCAAGCCGAACACCGAAGATTCACTGGCGCTTGATTTCGAGATGGATCCAGGGAAAGACGTTCGGTTTTCGTAATTGTCGGAAACGCTCAACGTCCAACTTACAACGCCGAACGCAGAACCTCGATTCAGTTTGCCAAACTTCAATCCACAATCCGCAATCCGCGATCCG
>AF_2010_repII_A1DRAFT_10000090_pt1 | contig 14786 bp, 11 predicted proteins | sample AmaForreplicIIA1_FD_9195 | JGI IMG/M metagenome (IMG submission 9195)
TCGCCTAGAGCAACTTGCTCGCTGCTTGACTTGCCCTGAAGACGAACGCATCCTGGACCACCGGACACGAATGGACAGGAGTAGCGTATGACTGGCGGGCAAGAGGCTTCCCGTCGGCGCGGGAATGAAGACCAAGGGCTGAAAGCGGTATATAGTGGAGCAAGATCCTCGACCGGGTCTCTCGTATGATAGACCAGCAATCAACACAATGGTACCAGAGTGCAGTCGATCAACTGACGCGAGTCGCGGCAGCGATTCAGCGGCAGGATGACCTCGATTTGAAGAGAGTGTCGTCGCTTGCGTCGGATATTGTGGAGTCGCTTAGCCGGAGTGATCAGCTGGTAGTCGAAGCTCTCGCAGGACCCAGCGGGTCACAATTGATCACGAATCTGATCAACGTCGGAATCTTGGCGACGAAGGTGGGGGTAGGGCTCGGGTATTACGGGAGGGAGTTAGAACGGCTGGCCCTGGCTGGGTTGGTGCATGATGTCGGCCTCTTTGCCGTTCCGCAGTCGCTGGTGACGAAATCCGGCCGCCTGACTCCTGAAGAGCGCATACTGATCGAGCAACATCCCGAACTTGGCTATCAAGCGTTGCGGAAGCTCGGAGCGACGCATGACTGGTTGGCGCAGGTAGTCCGCCAGGCCCACGAACGGTGGAATGGGCAAGGCTACCCCAATAAACTCAAGGGTCGCCAGATCAACGAATTCGCTCAAATCATCGGAATCGTGGATGTATTTGATGCACTCGTAAGCCCGCGTCCCTATCGTCGGCGTTTCCTTCCTCACGAGGCCGTGCGCGAGCTTATGGTGGTCGAGAAAACGGCGTTTCCACGAGAAGTCATCAAGGCGTTGGTCGAACAGCTCTCAGCCTATCCGATTGGAACTTCGGTCCGGCTCTCGACCGGTGAGCTCGGCACAGTGATCCGGGTTAATACTCGCCTTCCACTCCGTCCGGCGGTCTTGATCGGTGAAGGCGCGACGGACCGCGTCGAAGCACGGGAGGTCGATCTGAGTACGTCGCCACTGGTGACGATCATTGAGACCGTTGAGCCTCCCGATGTCGCGCGCATATCATTTCCAATACGAACTCAAGTTGGAAGCAAGGCCGAGTCGGTGACGGCAGTGTCCGATCAGTTTTCAGCCCTCCTGGAGAGTCTTGATGCGATCGCGAATGTGATTCAAGGCGTGGTAGAGTCAGCCGCGCCGGCTCGACAAGGTGTCGACAGCCTTTCCGAAGGGGAGACCGTAGGGCCGCATCGACGTACGGCTGCTCAAGAGTGGGTGGATGCATCGTTTGAAAAAGAAGTCGTGGGCTTGTTTGCCCTGGAAGCGCACGAATGGTTGGCGCAGATTCAGACGGCGCTGAAGAAGTTGACCGAGGGGGACAATCAAGCCATTCGACCAAAGCTCTACGGTATCATTCTGCAAGGGATCACCAATCTTGCGAAATCAGCGGCAACCGTTCAGCTCTCATCGATTGAACAGATGGCCACGAACCTCTTGCCAATTCTGCATGAGGTGGGACGCCAGGACCTGCGCGCAGCCGCGGCGACGCTGAACTCGCTCAATGAAGGCTTGGCACGCATCAGCACAGCCGTCCACCGTCTGACCGATGATCACGGGGAACAATCTATCGTGCAATTTCCTAAAGGTCAGGGCTCACCCATTGAAGCCACATCCTCCCATTCTTTGTCGAACCACCAGCAGGTGGCCGCACCGCAGCCAGTCATTCAGTCATCAGAGGCGAGCGGGCCGCCGCTTCTGAAAGCATTACGTGCACTTCGGCAGGCTAAAGCGAGGTCTGTGCAGCCCACCAGAGACGTCTTGGAAGCAGTCATCCTGAGGGCTGAGCACGAGGGGGGAGAGATAGGCGCGTCGGTCATCGAACGTATTCTCAATGAGTTAAATAGACTTGATGAACAATTTCTTGAAGACGTCAACCGGCGCGTTCCGGTCATCATACAAGCGCTTCACAACTTACGAAGTCAGGAGACAACGGATTCTGTGACCGCTTCTCAACTCGATCCTATCGTGTGCGAAGTTGATGCACTTTACGATCTGGCGAATCGTGTCCAAGCCTCAATGATGACCATGTTCCTCCACGGTCTTCGGTCGTTCCTACTTGTGACCGCCTACAGAAAGGCCTCGACGCTGCCTCAACGGCTTGAGACGGTCGAAGCACGATTGCAGACCCTCATTCCAATGGCCGAACAGTGGGTGAATATTGGGCGGATCGAGCGGGCAGCCATCAGTGAGATTCTGCCAGCCTAGCCCGACGGACGGCCCTTTCCTCCTTCCCACTCGATGACCACATGAGAGGCGCGATACCAACTCTTCCACCTCGACTGTATAATCACGCGTCTTCGGGAGATCAGTTATGCCAAAACTGGTTACGATTTGGCGTGAAAAGGAGGTTCAAGAACAGGCTCGCCATTATGTCCGCTCGTATATCCTCTTTCCAGCCGGGGTGGTGGGCTTGGTCTGCATGATTGGTGCGGTCGGGGCACTCGGCTATCAGTTCGTTGGTGCCAATAGTTACACCGCCGCGACTTTCTGGCAAAGTTCGGGGTTGATAATAGCGGGAGCCCTGTGTGGTTGGCTTCAGACGTGGTACCATCGTTACCTCCTGACGAGATTTCCTGAAGTATTCGCAGCTCGCCTGCGAACTGCTGTGCGGCAGCAGGGGAAAAAAGCCAAGGGTGAGCCAATGCAAGTGACGATTAAGCACCCAGGACGCCAACTGGTTCCGTTCGCGTATGGAGCTGGTTTAGTGGTGCTGTGGGGAACGTCGGCCGTGACAATCAAGTATGGGCAGGTGGACGCGCTCCCCGCGTTGTTGATGCCTTGGGCAGGATTCTACTGGGCAAAATTGTTTTTTTGGCGAGGGGTGGTTTCGTAGCGCCCGACCGTCGAGCTTAACGCCTTCGGGGTTTTTTCTTAGCCTTGGCTGGTCCGGGTGGCAGCATTGCCGCTTCCAGTCTCTTGATTCGTTCGTTCAATTCGTGGACAGAGTGTCGCAGTTCTGGAAGACGGGGGATTACAGCCTGAGCCTTCAGCCAGGTTTCATGCGGCATGACCGGAGCACCGGAGACGATTTGATTCGATTCTAAATTCCGATTGACCCCTGCCCGGGACGCAATCATGACCTGATCCCCGATGTGAAGGTGATCCGCAAGACCAGCCTGTCCGCCTATCATCACGTGCCGACCGATCGTGGTGCTTCCGGCGATCCCGACCTGTGCGACTAAAATGGAGTGTTCGCCAATCGTGACGTTNTGCGCGATCTGGACGAGATTATCGACTTTGGTGCCTTGTTTGATGATNGTGTACTCTCGCGGCATCGTCGCACGATCAACCGTGACGTTGGCACCCANCTCAACGTCATCTTCGATGATCACCCCGCCGAGCTGGGGGATTTTGCAATGCTTGCCTTGGTCTTGGACATACCCGAACCCATCACTGCCGATAACGGTACCACTATGGATGATCACCCGGGCTCCGATTCGACACCCATCGCGGACGACGACGTTGGGATAAAGCACAGTGTGGTCGCCGATCGTCGAATCATCTCCCACAAATACCCCGGGATAGAGTGTGACAGGCGACGCCGAGTTTGACGCGGTCACCGATGGTGACGCCGGGCCAGATCGACACGTTGGAACCGATCTGCACATCCGTTCCTTGGACCGTGTTCGACGCGACCCCGCGAGAAGGGGTGGTCGGGCAAAAGAACGTTCGAGCGACACGGGCAAACGCAAGCAGGGGATTCGGGACGACGATATGCGAGCAGTGCCATTCCGTCAGTCGACGATGAGCAAGCAACGCGCCGGCTTGGATTGATTCGTTGGTCTTGAGCAGGCGATCGGCCGTGACAAACGAGAGGTCCGTGGATCGTGCTTCATTGAGGCTCGCCAGGCTTGTGATGGACACATCAGGGGAGCCAACGAGCTCTCCGCCCGTCACCTGATGGATCTGGGTGAGAGAGATGGGGGTCTGCAGACGAGGAGCAGCCATGAATGGGTTACGATCGCTTCTTGCTGGTCGATTTGGAGGGTTTGTTCGATACGCCCGCGGTCGGCGTGCGGCCTAACCGTTTGTTGACGTAGGTAATGACATGCCCCACTGTCGTCAGGCCTGCGAGGTCTTGGTCGGGAATCTGAATGTCGAATGTATCTTCGATGCGATAGAGCAATTCAATAACAGCCATCGAGTCGAGGCCTAGATCATCTCGTAGATGGTGAGCGTCGGTGATCGAAGCGACATCACGCTTGAGATACTCGGCGAGAGCAGTTCTGATCTTTAACGCAGTCGTTGCAGCGGCCATCGATATCTTTCCTAAGCGACAGCCCGTTTCAATACCACAGCAGCATTGTTGCTGCCAAATCCAAAGGCATTGAGCAGGGCTACATTCACCCGCCGTTCCTGTACCGAACGTGAAATGCCCGGTAGGGCACAGGCAGGGTCTGGATCATCATAATTGGCGGTCGGATGAATCCGTCCTGTATGAATGGCGAGGATTGATGCGATAGCTCCGATCGCGCCAGCCGCCCCGAGGCTATGGCCGATCAGTGACTTCGTGGCATTGATGGCGAGCTTCTGCGCGCGGGCTTTGAAGACATTCCGAAGGGCTTTCACCTCGACCGCATCACCAATGGGTGTCGAGGTCGCATGGGCATTGATATAATCCACTTGAGCCGGCGTGATGCCGGCGTCTGCGAGGGCCAAGCGCATCGTGGTCGCCACTTCCTCTCCATCCTCACGGGGGATCACCATATGATAGGCCTCACTGGTGGCCGCATAGCCGGCCACTTCCGCATAGATGTGCGCCTTTCGCTTTTTCGCATGGGCCGCTGACTCAAGAATCAGCGCTCCTGCTCCTTCGCCCATGACGAATCCATCGCGGCCTCGATCAAAGGGTCTTGAAGCCTTGCCTGGATGGTCGTTGTATTTCGTGGAGAGTGCGCGCAGAGAGCAGAAGCCGGCGAACACTAACGGGGTAATGCTAGCATCGGCACCGACTGTAATCACAACATCAGCCCGGCCCTCACGAATGCACTGAAGGGCCTGTCCGAGTGCATGGGCGCTCGATGAACAAGCCGTCGAAATGGTCAGGTTTGGGCCCTTGGCTCCGCAGGCCATGGCGACAATGCCCGAGGCGGAGTTCAGAGTAATGACTGGGATGAAATTCGGATGGACCCGATGAGGCCTTTGGTGTTGATATAGCCGGGTGATTTCTCGTTCTCCCATGACCATTCCACCCATGCCGGCTCCGACGAGCACGCCGACACGATGGGGATTTTCCCGTCCCATCTGAAGGTGAGAGTCTCCCAATGCCTCTTTGACTGCAGCCAGCGCGAATTGTGCATACCGGTCGACCCGTTCGGCCAACACGCCATCCACAATCTGTCCCGGTACAAAATCATGGATTTGACCGGCGACGCGTGAGCGATAGCCGTCCATCGGAAACGGCTCGAAGGATCTGATGGCAGTGATGCCTGACCGACCGGCCAACGCAGCTTTCCAGAATTCTGAGACGCCGATCCCTATCGGGGAGACGACGCCTAGTCCAGTGACGACCACACGGGCGGGCATGAGCAGCCAATCCTTTCAATGGAGACCTGCGTGAGTACTTACCCGAAGCTGGTCCCGCAGTCAACCAGCCTGGTGGGTGCTGAAAACCACAGCAGAGTATCGTCCCCGGTCCCGAACGAGAGATTTGCTCCCTGGAGGACGGTTGAAAAAGAGGTTTGACTCGGTCACCACCTGCGAGACCAATCTTCCGCACTGGTGTTCAGTCAACCACTGAGCCAGATGAGAAGGAAGTTGGCCGTCTATTTCCCAATCCTGCTAATACCGGACCTTCAGCATGAGATAGAGTGCGAAACTCAAAAAGAGAAGATTGGCCGTCCAGCCTGCCATCATCGGCGCCAAAGCTCCGCCGCGACCAAGGGCGATGGCGATGGAGTGGGTAGTCCAATAGCAGAATCCCACTGCGAGAGCTTGTCCAATCCCCATCGCCATACTCCCTCCGCGGACACCGCTGCGTCGGAGACTCATGGCGATGGCGACGAGAACCATGATGACGGTCACGAAGGGAAACGCGACGCGACCATAGTAGTCGGTCAACAGCCGGGAGAGTTGCGCGCCTTCATTGGCGAGCCGGGCGGTATAAGCACGAATATCGCGAAATGTCATGGCCTCGGACTCACTCCCAAATCTCGATGTAAAGTCCTCGGGAATTAACGGCAAGGTTATCGGCTGCTGATCGAATTCGACAACTGAAACGGAGCCATCAGGAAGAAAATGCCGCTGCCGCCCTCGATGGAGTACCCATTTTTGGTCGTTATAACGGGCTTCTTCGGCTTCGGTCAGATCGACGAGACGGAACCCCTCCTCGAAGTGAAAAAGGCGAACACCACCGATCATTGTTCCGCCGACGGCTCCACTGGTCACATTCATCAACGTCTCAGGTCCCACCCTGATCCAGGGTTGCTGAATCGTCAATGTAGCAGCAGGTGGTTTTTTTTCGATCTTGGTGACGCGAATGTCTTCAGCTTTGTCCGCGGCTAAAGGAATGATGGTCGAGCTGAACCAGAGGAGGATCAGAGCAACGCAGAAGGCAAATACCAGGAAGGGGGAGGCGATCCAGGGCAAGCTGATTCCACAGCTGCGCATCGCGGTAATTTCGTGGCTGCGGGACAGGAGTCCCAAGGTGAGCAGCGTGGCCATCAATATCGCGAGCGGAGCAATTTGGAATGAAATCGCCGGTGTCTTGAGGGAAAAATAAGTAAGAACATCAATCCAGCTGGCGTCGTGATGCAAAAGCCGCCGAATCTTCTCGAAGAAATCAATCACGAGATAGATCGTCATGAGACCGGAGAAGCACATCAAGAATATTCTGGCATACTCACGCAAGATATAGCGGAAGAGGATCGTCATAACCTACCGGCGACTCACGACGTAAAACCACCACAGGGTGACGAGAATGAAGACTGCGTTCGGCCCCCAGGCCCCGGCAAAGGGGGGGATGACCGTCGTCGTCACCAAGAATTCGCAGGCCACGTTCAACATGTAATAGATGATCACGACGAGCACGCCGACAGCGAACCCGCCGATCCGTCCAGATCGCTTCGAGACGATGCCGACCGGTACCCCCAAGATGCAGAAGATGAGTGAGGCCGTGGGGAATGCCAGGTCTTTGTAATATTCGATCAGCCGTCGCAAGGCGGCAGGGTCGCGCCAGCCTGATTGGTTGAGTCGAGCCACGATTGATTCATAGGAGGGGCGCTCTTCGGTGGTCGAATACCCACTCTGGTTTAGTGACAGTTTGAGGTCGTAGCTCGAAAAGGATGTCTGTTGGTATTGATCCACTTGACTCGGACGACTATGGACGACTCCCTTCTGCAATCGAAGCGCCACTTGGTTGTTCGCGGGCTCCATGAGAACCTGATACTGTGTGGCGACAATGATTCGTGGGTCCTCGACATTGCGTTCATCTGAGATGAAGATGCCGGGGGCGGTGTCATGATCTTCGGCATCGGAGACAAAGATCATCAATCGGGGGATGGGTTCATTGAACGTCCCTCGTTCCAGAGCCAGCACCAATTGATCCCGCAACAGATTCAACGCCACCTTTTTCAAGTTGAGCGAACTCCAGGGCTGTCCCCATTGGGCCAAGAGCAGGGTCATGCTGAAGACCAGCATGGCGAAGAGGAAAATAGGACGGGAGAGCCGGAGCAGGCTCAAACCGGCCGCTCGCATTGCGACAAGTTCTTTGTCGAAGGACAAGCGGCCAAAGGCCGTAATGGACGCGATGAGTCCGGCAATGGGCAATGTGAGGACAAGAAAGGAGGGAAGTAGATGAGCGAATACTTTAATTACCGCGAGCAACCCCACGCCTTTTGCCACAAGCAGTTCCACCAGGCGGAGTAACTCTTTGGTTAGCATCACGAAACAAAGGACCCCCAGGCTAAGCCCGAAGGGAGCGAAGATTTCGGAAAAGATATAGCGATCGAGCAGCGTGCGTAGGAACATCAACCGCAATAATCTCCTCTCCGTCAGCGCCACTATAGGCGAGTGGGTGAGCCTTGTCTAGAAAACTACCGGCCCTAGACCCCCAAAGAATTGCTTGACAGGTGTGAACCGCTGTGTTACATGCACCGCGATTTGCCAATGAGATCGGTCTTATGTACGCTTCACACTTCCTCCAATGAACCCGTCGCACGGTCCTTTTTTCACACCATCATTTCTTTTCTGTTTTGTCGTCAGTCAATGTCAGAGGGTCGGGCCGGTCACGTAACATCGCGTGACCGTTGAGGAAAGGAGGGTTCTTGTGAAGACGAAAGGTACTGTGAAGTGGTTCAACGATCGAAAGGGGTTTGGATTCATTCGTCTGGATAGCGGGGAGGATGTGTTTGTCCATTACTCCGCACTCCAAGGCGAGGGGTTCAAAACACTCAAGGAGGGAGAAAACGTCGAGTTCGACATCGTCCAAGGCGCGAAGGGACCGCAGGCAGCAAATGTGATGAAGATGACCGTTTCGGCACCCTCGGCTTCGTAATAGACGAAATCCGATTCAAGGTTTGAACGAAGGCCTGCTCCACTCTGTGGAGCAGGCCTTCGCCGTTTCTGAGGGCTTCTCTTCACCCATTTCGTTGACAAAACCCCTTGATACTGTTAGCGTTTGCTGGTTATGGAGGTCTGCCTTGGGCATTGACCGGGGGAAGGTACTGCACAGCGCCCAACTCTTTGCCTCACGAGGCCAATTCGACGCGGCCATTGCCGAGTGGAAGAAGCTCATAGCGGAATCCCCAGGCGATGGGAGCCTCTATAATTCCATCGGAGAGTTACATCTTAAGCGCAATTCCACTGCAGAAGGGGTAGCCGCCTTTCTACAGGCCGCGGGTGCTTTCCGTGCAGAGGGTGCCACCCTCAAGGCCATTGCGACCTATAAGAAAATCCTCAAGATCGATTCCTCCCGTTACGAAGTCTATCGGCATCTCGGCGATCTCAATGCGGAGCGAGGCCTGTTAAGTAGCGCGGTCCAAGACTATCTAACCTTGGGCAAGTATTACCTGAAGGAGCGGAAAACCAAAGAAGCGCTCGATATCTACAAGAAAATCGTCAGTCAAGATCCCTCCAACCTCGATGCCCAACAGCGGGTGGCGGAACTGTGCCTGCAGGAGAACATGCAGGACGAAGCCACCAAGGTGTATTTGCAACTGGGACGGGAGCGGTCGGCTCAACAACGGTATGCTGAAGCGAAAGATGCCTATCTGGCGGTGTTGCGGATCGACCCGGCTAATCGCGAGGCGATCCAGTTTATCGAGGATTTTGAGAAGGGTGGTGCCCCGTCGTCGGCTTCGGCCAAGCCGAAGGCGAGCCATGAAGTCAGCGCATCCAAGGGTTCAGAGCCGCCTGATATGCTGGCGGAAGCGACTCGGCGAATTGAACAAAGACAATTTGCCGGCGCCGAGGCGATCCTCAATCAGCTGTTGACGAGGGAGCCGGGTAATCCGCAAGTCTGTCAGCTCCTCGCGCGGCTGCATCTGCAGCGAGGAGATCTCCAAGTGGCTTTAGGCGAATATCGATTCCTCGCGGGGGCGGCGCTCCGTGCGCAAGATTACCCGTCGGCTGAAGCCCTGATCAAGGAATATCTCGACGTCGAGCCGAACTCGGTGCCGATACTTGAGCTCTCTGGCGAGTTGCATGAGGAAAAGGGCGACACCTTGGCTGCCGTGACGCAATACGCCAAGGCCGTCGAGACGCTGGTGAAGCATCCTGAACCTGGCATGCCGACACTGCACGAAGAAATCTTTGACAAGATCAAGGCCCTGGCACCAGAGAGTCCGACGGTTAAGCGACTTCAGTCACTGATGCAGAAAGGAGCTGGCGTCCAAGAGTCCCCCTTGCAGTCGGCCGTAGAGTCGTCGGCTCCCAAGGTTGAGCTGAAGGCAGGTGGTGACGGAGGCGGTACGAAAGAAGCGGTGTGGACTGGGGCACANCCGGACGATGCTTGGAAGACGACCTCGGCTATTCGGGTCTCGCAGGACCGACACTTCGANACGAATTTGGCAACGATCTCCAAACCGGACTTGCCGTTGGCCTCTGCTCCCTCCGAACCGTCGAAGGCCAACTCAGCTCCGAATGCCGTCAGAGCGCCCCATTCCAAGGAAAGAGCCCGTTCGACGAATGAGCAATTCCAGGCCTACATTCAATCAGGGAAAAGANCAGAAGCAGAACAGTGGCTTGGACAACTACTTAACGAACAGCCGGACGATGCTGAGGTGCATGAACTGTTGGGTTCTTTGCGCGAAGATAAGGGTGATGGACCGGGTGCTGCTCTGCAATATTCCCGCGCGCTCGAGTTGCTGTTGGCACATCCTGATGACAAGAAGCCCGATCGGCCCATCGTTCTCTATAACAAGATCAGGGAACTGGCTCCCGCCAGTCCTTTACTAGCCAAGATCGCGCCAATGTGTGCGCCCAAGTCCGACGAGCCGGTGGCAGTGGCCGCTGAAGCTAGCGAATCAACTCTGGTCGCCAATGGATTCGATCCAGACGTTCATTATACGTTGGGCGTCGCCTATAAGAACATGGGATTGCTCGAGGAGGCTAAGGAGGAATTCGCCCAGTCCATGAAGGGAAGTGATCTCTTCCTGGATTCTTGTCTGATGGCGGCGGTCTGTTTGAAAGAACAGGGACAGGGGAAGGCCGCGAGCGAGCAGCTCGAACGGCTTGTACATGATGCGCGCTGTCAGGGTGCCAAGGCCCAGGCCATTCGATACGAATTGGCGTTGCTGTATGAGAAGCAGGAACAATGGCAGAAGGCGGCCGCGATCTTCGAATCTATTCCCACCTTCCATGACGTGCCGAAGCGCCTCGAGGCGCTCCGCAGCACCCACCCAAAGGCCGCTGACTCCGGAACCTTTCGCTACGCCTCATAGGAGTTCAGGTAACCCGATTCGGAGCCGGTCGACCTTCCAGCACAGCCTGAATATTGTCCAGACAGATCAGACCCATCTGAACCCGCGTTTGCATCGTAGCGGACCCGAGGTGTGGTAGAAGGACTACCTGCTTCAACGAAGGAAGCAGCGGATGGACTGTCGGTTCCTCCTCATAGACGTCGAGGCCGGCGCCAGCGATTGTGCCAGATTGGAGAGCATGCGCCAGCGCTGCTTCGTCAATGACTGGCCCGCGACTCGTGTTGATCAGAATCGCCGTCGGGCGCATAAGTGAGAGCTCACGTGTACCAATCAAGTGACGAGTCTTGGAATTCAAAGGAACATGGAGCGTCACGAAGTCCGACTCCTGTAACAGCCTGTCGAGAGCACGTGGTTCCCAGACACCTGGCACAGCCGGGGGAGAATGATGACTCTGGTAACGGATAGCCATGCGAAATCCCTCGGCCCGCTGAGCCACCGCTCGGCCAATCCGCCCCATGCCGATGATGCCCAGCGTCTTCCCCGACACTTCCTTGCCTAAATGCTGAGTCGGCGTCCAACCGGTCCAGCGGTTCGAACGGACCAGAGCATCGCCTTCGACCACCCGGCGGGCCGTGGCCAACAGAAGCGCCCAAGTCAGGTCAGCAGTCGCATCTGTCAGGACATCAGGTGTGTTGCTGACGACAATGTGGTGCCGTCGAGCAGCGTCGAGATCGATGTTATTGTAGCCCACGGCATAGTTCGCCACTATCTTCAAGTGCGAGGCAGACGACAGTAGCTCGCCATCCACTGTGTCCATGAGAGTACAAATTGCGGCCTCCGCACGGGAGAATCCGTCCCGGAAGACGGCCGGGGTCGGCGAGGTCTCGGTAGGCTCCTGCACTAAACGAAACCGATCATGAATGAGCGCCATTACAGGGTGAGGCAAGAGGCGGGATACATACAGCAGAGGACGACTCGTCGACATAGCGAATTCCTGATCGCCATCTTAATGAGTTCGGAGTCATTGCTCAACCGATGCTGGCGGACTTTTTGAATATCTTGCTAGAATGCCGTGGCCATGACGTTGATACTCCCTGATACCTCACGCGCGGTCGCACGCGACCTGCGTCGTCTCTTTGGTGCTGATCTCGTCAAAGACGATGTTCCGACCAAGACAGCCTATGCGGTAGATGCAAGCATCTATCGTGTCGAGCCCCAAGCGGTGGTGCTCGTTGAGTCAGAGCACCACATCGCTGCCACGGTAACGTACGCGGTGCAACGAGGGATTCCTCTCACTCCTCGCGCCGCCGGTACGAACCTGACCGGTTCAGCCATCGGCCCCGGCATCATTCTGGATGTCTCGCGTCTCAATAGAATTCTGGAACTGAATACCGATGAACGCTGGGTTCGAGTCCAACCGGGCATGGTCTTGGCCGAGCTCAATAAACAACTCGCACGTCACGAACTCTTATTCGGTCCCGACCCGTCAAGCGGCGATATGTGTAAGCTCGGCGGGATGGTGGCGAATAATTCTGCCGGGCCCCATACGATCCGGTATGGAGCGGTCAAAGACAATGTGCAGGCTATGCGGGTGTGCTTGGCGTCAGGGGAATGGCTCAGCGCGCGAGCCTATGGGTTGGATGATCCGCAGTTCGCAGGCCTGCTCAGCACCCATGCATCGTTGAGGGGAGTGCTCTCGCTCGTCCAGGACCAGGCGGCAGTCATCACGAGTAAGCGGCCGACCGTCAGCAAGAACAGTTGCGGTTACAATCTCTTCGGTCTGGCCGACGGGCTGACGCGCGGTCAGTTCGATCTTCCCAAATTGTTCGTCGGCAGCGAAGGGACGTTAGGCGTCGTGAGTGAAGCCACGCTAAGGCTTGTCGACAAACCGAAGGCGACGATGACCGCTCTCATACACTTTCTAAGGTTGGAAGACGTGGGGGAGGCTGTGCCTCAATTACTTGAATTGAAGCCTAGTGCCTTGGAAGTCATGGATGCGAATACGCTCAATCTGATCGGACGGTCCAAACATGGTATTCCTCCGGATGCGGCTGCAACGCTCTTGGCTGAACTCGACAGCGACAATGGACACCGTGACCTGCGGGATCAGGCGGCGCGCATGGCAACCATCTGTCGCCAGTACCGGTTGGCCTCTGATCCGGTCCTTGCCTTCGATCAAGACCAAAGGGATCAGCTCTGGAAAGCCCGCAAGGCCCTGTACCCAACATTGTATCGGTTCGATGAAAGGAAAAAACCAATCAACTTCGTCGATGATGTTGTCGTCTCGGCGGATCGTATCGGCGGCCTGATTCGTTACTTAGAGGATTTTTTTCACGCACAGCGGGTGTCCGTTGCCATCTTCGGTCATATTGGGAATGGCAATGCTCACATCGTGCCCCTCCTGGATGTGAACGATCGCCAGGATTTCGAAAAAATGGTCCAGGGCTATCACGAAATTCATCAAACGGTCTTGGATCGATTCGGCGGGTCCATCTGTGGTGAGCATGGCGACGGCCGTGTGCGTGTCGAGTATGTTCGCAAAATGTTCGGCCCAGAACTCTACGGGATGTTCGAGCAGGTAAAGCGCCTGTTCGATCCATCTGGTGTCCTCAATCCCGGTGTCAAAATCAGCGACCGTCCCTTTACCGACCATATCGACTACACGAGGCTTTCCAAATCGTGCGCAACCTGTGGGAAGTGCAACTCCGTCTGTCCCGTCTACGACGTGTTCCAATCCGAAGACATGAGTTCACGCGGGTGGTTTGAGATCGTCACAGCCAAAGACTACAGCTATCTGAACTCGAAGCGGGTGGTAGAAGCCTGTTTGAATTGCAAATCCTGCCGGACGATCTGTCCTGCCGGAGTCGATGTGTCGGAGCTGATTCTCCGAAAGCGAGCGGAATATCCGAATCGAATGGCAGGGTGGATCTTTACATTGCATGCGAAAGCAGCCGTCTTTGAGCCAATCCTAAAGTTATTAGCGAAGTCACAGTCCTTCTGGGATCGACCGCCCATTCGCCGCATCATTGAGTGGTTGACGCGGCCGCTTCTCCGCAGCCTCTCGGAGACTGCCAAGCTGCCGTTCGACATGGTCTTACCTCGTCTTGCCCCGCGACACCTCCGTGAACGCCACCCTGGCTTGGTCACGAAGGAGGGACTGCGCCGATCGCCGGTGGCCTACTTCCATGGGTGCGCTGCCAACTACTTCGATGACGGCGTAGGGGATGCGGTCGTTGCGGTGCTGCACAAGCATGGTGTGACGCCGGACCTGCCGCCCCAGCGCTGCTCCGGCACGCCGATCGAGACCTATGGCCATCGCCGGTTAGCCAAAGAAGGCGCGCGATTCAATCTGAAGTCGCTGGCCGGATATGACACTGTGGTCACAGGTTGCGCGTCCTGCACCCTTATGCTCAAAGATTATCCGATGCTCTTTGCAGGTGAGCCGGAGCAGATGGCAGCGGAGGCCTTGGCGAAACGGGTGCAACACATTTCTGAGTTCGTGGCCCAGTCGGCGGCCCATCCGCCGACGTCGGTTGGGCAGGATGGACGCAAGAGGGTGACATACCATTCCTCCTGCCACCTGCGTGCGGCAGGAGTGACCAAGGAACCTCGCCAGGTGCTGGCGACCTTACCTGGAGTCGAATTTACCGAGATGCAAGATGCCGACCGCTGTGCCGGCGGAGCAGGAACATATCTTGTGAAGGATTATGACACGTCCCAAAAGATCTTCGATCGTAAACGGAGGGCCATCGAGCAGAGTCGGGCAGATGTCGTGGCAACCAGCTGTCCGGCCTGTATGATCCAACTGAAGAATGGCCTGCGGGGGAGGGTGGATGTGAAGCATGTCGCTCAGGTACTT